>Ga0302319_10000260_pt1 | contig 114675 bp, 96 predicted proteins | sample Bog_T0_2_FD_203319 | JGI IMG/M metagenome (GOLD analysis project Ga0302319, IMG submission 203319) | Peat permafrost microbial communities from Stordalen Mire near Abisko, Sweden - Bog_T0_2 | ecosystem: Environmental > Terrestrial > Soil > Wetlands > Peat | place: Sweden: Abisko, Stordalen...
ATCACGATCCCTCCCCCGCTGACCGCGCAGCAGAAGACCCCGACGAACTGACGCCCTGTCGCTCACGCATGTGACGATGCTCCTCGCCGTGCTGTCTCGCCAGTACGCGTCGGCGTGCAGCGGTTACAAAGAGGCCGCCTGCACTTACGAGCTCGGCAAACGTCCCGGTTTCTGCGACGTGACCGTCGTCGAACACAAGAATGCGATCGGCGTGGCGCAGCGTAGACAGGCGATGGGCGATGAGCACGATGGTACGGTCCGCGCGCTTTTGCTCTAGTTCGCGTTGCACGTACTTTTCGCCAATCGTGTCCAGCGCCGACGTCGCTTCGTCGAAGATGAGTATCGGCGGTGCGTGCACCAGGGTGCGCGCAAGCGCGATGCGCTGACACTGGCCACCGGAGAGATTATGGCCGCGCTCGGCAATTCTCGCCTGGTATCCGCGCGGCATGTGAACGATTTCGTCGTGAATGCTTGCCATCGCCGCCACGCGACGGACGTCATCGTCCGACGCCCTTACGGGCCCATAGCCGATGTTCGCTTCGATCGTCCCAGCGAACACGAACGGCTGCTGGCCGACGTACCCAAACAGATGGGCGAGCTCTGCGCGTGGAATATCCGTGATCGGTACGCCGCCGATGGATACCTCTCCGGTGCTCGGGTGGACCAGGTTGAGCAGCACCTTTGCGCAGGTGGACTTGCCAGAGCCGGATCGACCCGCAATGCCGATGGTCTCGCCGTGCTTGACCTCGAAGGACACGTCGTCAAGCACCCTGACCGGTCGGCCGCGCGGTGACACGAGGTCGACGACGACGTGTTTCACCGCGATCGCTGGTTGCCCGATCTCGAGGCGCGGATGCCTCGGCGTTCTCACCGTGTACGAGGCATCCATCGGCTCGTTGAGCATGTGGACGAAGTCATTGATCCGAAGGCTGCTCTCGTGCCCTTCATCGATCACCCGATGAACCTCGTTGAGCGGCGCCATCACACCGACGAACAGAAGCGACAGTGTTAGAATGTCGCCTACCGTGATTGCGCCGCGGAGCGCGTAATAGACCGCGAATGCGAGGACGACGATGTGAAAGACGCCTTCGTTGAGCGCCTTTGCGCACCCGTAAAGCGACATGTCGAAGTAGTGCCGGACTTCGATGGCACGCCGCCGCGTCGCCGTTCGGTCCAGCCGCCGCGCTTCCACACCCTCGGTGTGTGCCGCGCGGATGTACTCGACGCCGCCCAGTTGCTCGACGATCATTCCGTCGAGTTCCTCGCTGAACCGCATCAGCTTGAGCCGGATGCCCTTTTGGGACGAGAGCTGCCTCAGCGTCAGGAAGACGGAGATCGGAATCACCCCCGCCATGACTACGCCCAGAATGGGTTTTTTCCAGACCGCTGCGGACAGCGCAAACACACCCGTTGCGAGCGCGGGGAAGAAGTCCAGAAACGACAGACGGAGGAAACGAATGACGCCTTCGACGCTGCGGGAGATGCGAGTGTCGAGCGCTCCGACGCGGTAATCGGCAAGCGTTGCGAGGTCAGCGCGCAGAAGGTGCTTCACGAGCTGCACGGTCAGGTTGCGCTCGATGCGAGCGCAGCTGTTCTCGACGATGTACCGACGCGCGACGTTCAATGCCTCGCGAAAGACGAGCGCGCCACCGATGAGGCTGAGATATCGCACGGCATTGGCGACGAAGTCCGCGCGGTGTGTGTTGCCCGTGCCGCCATGAACGCCGTCGACGAGCCGCCCGACGAGGAGCGGAACGATGGTGCTGCACGCGCTCGCCATGCCCATCATCAGCGCCGCACTGCCCAGACCAATCCGGTGCCCGAGCGGGACGACACCCCAGACTGACTTCGCCTGTCGTGCGACGAAGCCTAGCTCGAACCCACTCCAGCGCGCATGCTCGTCGGGTGCCATCGGGCAGGTGGTCTCTCGTTCGTGAAGCGGACACCGGGTGCAGTTCGCCAGGGAGGGCTGGTGCCAGATCCGTGCCGGACCGCCGGCGAGGCGCCAGACGACTTCGAGGGTCTTGAGTGACCTCTGCGCAGCGGGCTCCGTGGCGTTGTGCCACGTGAGGCATGAGGCGACGACTACCCAGAGCTCGGTGCGCGGCTACGGCGAGGACGTGGTCATCTGGCTTGCGCATGGACCGTGCACCGCGCGTTGCGATGGGCAAACGCTACCCTTTCGCGCATTTCTCTCGGCCGCGTCGCGCCGAACACCGGAACGGCGGTTCGTCGGAGTGGGTGCGTGCCAACGACGTCAGATACGTCCTCCAGGTGATCGTATTGCTCTCGCCTGCAGTCACAGGTTGCAAGGGCGATGGCCGCGACCATGCGGCGGTCGGAGTCGGCGCGCCGGCCACCCCGTTCGCAACGCCATGCCCTGAGGACATGTCGCTCATCAGTGTCGAGCGAGACGAGTTCTGTATCGACAAGTACGAGGCGGCGCTCGACGGCCATCTCTACTCTCAGCCGCTGGCAGGCATCGATGCGAGCTCTCTGCGCGCGACGCCGGCCCACGGGATCAAGCCGCAGGTCAACATCAGCGAAACGCAAGCGCAAGCGGCATGCGTTGCGTCTTCCAAGCGCCTTTGCAGCTCGGCAGAATGGGTCACCGCTTGCCGAGGCGCCGAGCGCTTCATTTTCTCTTATGGCAACGTGCACGTGGTCGGCGCATGCAATGACGCGCGCAAGAGCCCGGTCGACGCTGTCGCCGGCGCGAGTCTGCAAAGACTGGACGACCCGCGGCTCGCGGAGGCACCGAACGGCAGCGAGCCGGGAGGCTCGTTCTCGAAGTGCGTCACCACGAGCGGTGTCTTCGACATGCACGGCAACGTTCAGGAGTGGGTAGCTGAGCGAGGTCCATCGACGGGCGCCCAACGTTTCGGCGACGACGTTGCCTCCGGTCAGGGCGGGAGCGACGAGACGACGGCGTGCGGGCCCGCGGGAGATGAGGCCAATGCTCGGCTCGTGGACCAGAGAGACACACGCATCGCAGTCCGCGTGGACGGGTGTCCCGATTCAGGGCGTGGCGCGCTGCGCGCTCACGCCCGTTCGAGCTCCTCCAGCGCCTCCCCCGCAAAGACCGCGAGGCGCTGCAGGTGTGGGACCGCGTCGCGGCAGCCGATGAAACCGAGGCCGAGCTTTCCTGCATAGCTCTCCACGGTCAGATTGAGCGCGTACCCGTCGTAGGGAATCGACACGGGATACGCGGCCTCGAGTCTCCACCCGCGGAAGTAGAGAGGGACCTCCGGGCCGGGCACGTTCGACACGATGATGTTGAAGGCCGGCCGGAGCCGTCCTAGCGCCCCGAGGAAGAGAGGGGCCATCAGGAGCGCGCTGTACTGGAGGATGGCATTCCTCGACATCCCCTGCAGCTGCTCCTTTGCGCGCCGCGTCGAGGCTACGATGGCGTCGAGGCGTGCGAGAGGGTCGGCAAGATCCGTCGCGAGCGATGCGAGCACCGCGCCGACCGCGTTGCCGCCGCCAAGGTCGTCCTTGGGGCGGATGTTGACCGGAATCATCGCGGTGAGGGGCGCATCAGGGAGGGCGCTCCGCTCCGCAAGGAAGCGACGGAGCGCCCCTCCCGTGATGGCGAGCACGACGTCGTTGAGCGTCGCTCCGCGCGCCCGCGCGGTCGCCTTCACACGCTCCAGCGCATACAACTGGGTGGCGAAGCGACGCGCGCGCGTGATCCGCTGATTGAAGATCGTCTTCGGTGTCTGCAGCGGCGACACGAGCCGCGCCTCGCCCACGCGGCCCGCGCGCCCCAGGTTCATGATAGCGCGTGAGAGATCCTTCACAGTCCCGGCCTGCTCACGCACGGCGCGCAGGATCGACTCGAAGGCAGGCATCGGCTCCTCGTCGGCATGTGAGCGAGCGGGACGCTCGACGGGCGGCCTCGAGAAGAACATCGGGGTGTCGCGATCCTCCGGATCCGTCGAGAGGGCGCGGGTGAGGAGCTTCATGCCCGTGTAGCCGTCGACGAGCGCGTGGTGCACCTTCGTGTAGAGCGCGAAGCGACCTCCGGAGAGGCCCTCGATGAGGTGGGCTTCCCACGGAGGGCGGTGAAAATCGAGCGACGCGCCGTGCAGGCGAGAGACGAGAATCCCGAGCTCGCGCTCGTCGCCCGGCGCGGGCAGGGCCGAGCGGCGTACGTGATAGTCGACGTCGAGGCGATCGTCGGCGACCCACGCCTGGAACGGGCTCGTGACCAGGTCGGGATGGCGCAGCTTGAGATTCCACGGAGAGTGCACCGGCGGCCCCGCGCGGACCTCCTCCCTCATGTGACGGATGGCCTCGAGGCCACCGCCCTCAGGAGGAGAGAATGGCAAGAGGCCGCCGACGTGCATCATCGACTCGCGCGTCTCGGCAGCGAGGAACATGCGGTCGAGGGCGCCAAGGGGTCGTCGATCGCTCATGGCTCGGTCACGCAAGCGTACGCCGAGTGAGAGTGCTGCGGGGGCGGGAATCGGATGCGGTGTCGCGTCCTCGTTCGACCTCGAAGCCGACCGCGACCCCGACCTCCTCGACCTCGACTCCGACCTCGATTCCGACCACGACGAGGGCTCATTGAGCGTCCTGGTGCCCGCTGGCGAAGCTGGCGCGGGCGGGGAGTTGCGGTGGACATTGACGTAGGAGGTGTCCTCGGAAGCGAAGCTCGCTCGTCCGTCGGGGAACGAAGCCTCTCCGCGGGCGGCCATGCTTCCCACCGCGGCGAAAGCGGGTCGCCCGCTCGCCTCATTCTCTCGTGCTAACGCGTCGACCGCTGATCCGCCCGCGTCGCTGGCTCTTCTCGCGCGGCTCTTCGCTGTGGCGCGCAGGGACGAAGCTCGTCGCTCCGCGTCGTTCCTTCCTCTTTGCGGGAGCGAGCGTCGTCCGCGCGCGTGGATCACAGCCTCGTGCAAGAAGGCCCCGGCCGCGTCAGGGCGCTTCGCTCGTCCGTGAAAGAACGAGCCTTCGACGTCCATGTCGTTCGGTGGTCCGCGCGCGCTCGTTCCTGGCGCGGAGCCGCACGACCGACGTTCTTCCGCGCCCGTCGCCCGCGCGCGTGGGTTCGTGCACGACAGGGAAACGAGCGTCGCCGACAGGTGCGCGAGCTCCGCTCCTTCCGGAACGAGGGACCGACGCACCAACGTGCTCTTCGCTCGTTCGCCGGCGTCGGTGGGCGACGAGGCGAGGTTCGTCGCCGACAAGCGCGCGAGCTCCGCTCCTTCCGGAACTAGTGAGCGACGAAGGGACGCGCTCTTCGCTCGCTCGCCGGCGTCGGTGCGCGATAAGGCGAAGTTCGTCGCCGACAAGCGCCCGCGCGTCACTCGTTCCTAGACGCGGTTCGCTCCTCCCTTCAGTGACGAGCGGGAAAAGGACAGGTTCGTCGCGGAAACGGACAGATTCTTCGCTCCATCGGGCACGTCCGACGTCGACAAGCCGGCGCAGGTGAAGCATGCCCTTCCGGAACGAGCGGAGCGCGCGTGCGTGGATCGCCCGTTGCCTTCCGTTCGTGGCTCACACACGCGCTTGTCACGCTCGAACCTGCGCGGAGGTCGCTCGTCCCTTCTCGCGCCTCGCTCGTTCGCGCGCGGGCGTCGCCCGTACCCGCATCGGTGCCGCTCGCTCGCCGCCATCGCCGCCTCGTTCTTCTCCGCGCGAGCCACGTCCCTTCACGGACGAGCCACGCTCGCGCGTTTCGCAGCGACCTCGGCGCGCTTGTGCACGACGTGAACCACGCCGTGCGACGACGTACGCGTCGGTCCGAGCGAACCTCGTCGACGATCGAGCCACGTACGTCCGCGAAGGAGGCTCACTCCTTGGCTTGTCCCGGTCGTCCGTCTCCTTGTCCCGCTCGTCCCGGAGCGCGGGAGCGACGCTCGGAAAATGTGCTCGCTACTTCGTGTCCTTGTCGACGACGAACTTTTCCTTCTCCGCGAACAACCTGCGCGCAGGTCGCTCGTTCGTGTCTTTGTCGACGACGAACCTTCGTTGTCCACGAACTCAAGTGGAAGGAGTCCACGTAAGACTACGTACTGCCACCGCGCACGTGTTGGCACGCAGTGAACAATCTGTCGGTCGCGCCCTCGTCCCTCTCAATCACTGCCTCGATCGCCGAGCTGGCCCGTCCGTTCTCGCCAGCGTGGCCGCCGTTCCCGCGCATCGAAAGCCACCCATCTCCGCCTGGGTACGACGGAGCTGAGGCTTGGTTCGTCCGTCACCACGGTCGGCTTTGGCCTCCCCGTCTAGCTCGTGCGCCTGGGGGGGAGTCTCACGGCGACCCGCCCGTCGCAGCCGAATGACACGATGGTTCCGGTGGTCCGTCGAGGCGGACGCGTGTCGCCAATCTGTCACCCGTCGCGCGCCGTGCGTGCCCGCCGACGGAGAATTCGTGCTGCGGGGCCGCTGGCACGCCCGTCGCTACACGAGCTCCTACGATGAAGCTCCACCGCATCGCGCGCCGTTACTTCTGGCTCGCGCACCTTTCGGTCCTCGCCGTCCTCGGTTTCGTTCATGCGCAGGCGCTCACCGCGATCGCGCGCGTCGGCATCGCCGCGACGCCCGGCGGGGTCCTCGACGCTCCACTGCGCGTGCGCGCGCCCCCGCCGCAGAGCCTCGACTCGCGCACCGCGCAGACGATACTCGCGCGAAACGCCTTCGACTCGCGCACGGGCCCGCTCGACGGACCTCGCGGTGGGTCTGTTGCGCCGAGCGTGGAGGACGCGGCGGCCTCGGACGGAGATCCGATGCGCGCGCCTCCGTGCGAGGGCGTGAAGGTGATCGCGATCGCCTCGTCCGCCGACCCGGACTGGTCTCTCGCGTCGTTCGTGCCGACGATCACGACCGGGGATCCTCGCCCCCTTCTACGGCGACGCGGCGGAGATGTCTCGGGCAAGACCGTCGAGCTCATTGCGCCCGACCGCGCATGGCTCTCGTCTGGCTCCCGTCGGTGCCAGGTCGTCATGTTCCAGCCATCCGTCGTCGCCGTGGCGGAGACGAAGCTTGCGGAGAAGACGACCCCGCGCGACGCACTCACGCAGGAGCTCGCCGTCCGTGTCCGGCGGAGCGGTCCGAGATCGTTCGCGGTCGATCGATCCGTCGTCGAGAAGCTGCTGGAGAACCCTGCGCTGCTCATGGGGCACGCGCAGATTGCGCCGGGGGCGCACGGCGCGGCGCTGCGCATGGTTGGGATCAAGCCGGAGAGCTTGCTCGGCGTGCTCGGCCTCGAGAGCGGCGACGAGCTCACGACGATCAACGGGTTCGACGTCACCGATCCCGAGAAGGCGCTCTCTGCGTACGGTCGGCTGCGCGGCGCCCCTCACCTGACGCTCGCGGTGACGCGAAAGGGGGCTACGACGAACCTTGATTACGATATCGAGTAGAGCCAGCGCGAGCGCGCATCGGTAGCGCCCACCTGAGAGACGACGGGAGGAGCTCACCGTTCTTGTATCCGGCGAAGAGCTTTCGAATCTCGTCGTCGCGAAGGATCCAATCCCACGAGTCCTGCTCGACCTGTCCGTCGAGGAGGAGGCCGAGGTGCAGGTGGGCGACGTGGTTACCAATCCCCGAGACACCGATCTGCTCGCCGGCCTCCACGTGGCGATGATCGGGCGCGGACACCGCCTGTTCGACGACGAGCGAGCTTCGACATGTGCGTGCAGAAGACGTGCGTCACGAGATGCGTTCCCCTCCACGGGATCGGCTCGTCGAGCGCGAGACGGACACTGTACGGCGTGTCGGGAGGGTTCATCCAGAGGGTGCCCGCGCTCCGAGTAGTCGAGCGTTCCTGCGGCGATCGCATAGGCGTCACTTTGTCAGGCGTCGCTCGACTCTGATGAGTCGCTACCCGAACCGGACGCGTCTCATCGCGAGCAACCATGCGCGCACTTCGTGCTCGTTCGGCGGATCGGGCAGGGCAAGTGCAGCGCCGTCACGGACTGCCCCACGGGCGATCACTGCGACACCACGGTCGGCGAGTGCTTCTCTTCGGCGAAGGACAATACAGGCGCCAAGGCGTGCACCACCAACGCGAACTGCAGCGCGGATGAGAGCTGCGCGCCGAGCATTTGTGCGAGGCGGTGACGGCGTAGCCGTCTCATGAACACACGGCGAAGGGTCGTTTCTACTTGGGCGTCACCTTCATCAGGGTAGAGCCGGTGCTCCAGTAGACGCTCGTGGCGTCCACGGCGATGAACCCCACGGCACCGACGCCCTCCGGCGAAGTGGCGAGCGTCGTCGGAGTGCCACCATCCACGGGCATCCTCATGATGAGGCCGCCGCCGATCTGTTCGTCGTTGGTGTATTCCGTCCAGTAGAGATTCGAGCCATCGATGGCCAGGCTCGCGGGGGACAGGTTGGACGCCAGCGTCGTCACCGATCCACCGGCCTTGGGCATCTTTACGAGCGTGTCGCCGTTGTCCGCGGTCGTGCCCGACCAGTAGAGGCTCGTGGCGTCGAGCACGAGCGCGTCGGCACCGGCCTGATCAACCGACAGTGTCGTCGAGCTCCCCCCGGCGAGCCGCGTCTTCACGATCACGCCGAACCCGGTAATCAGGTACGTGTTCGTCGCGTCGAGCGCGAACGCTACAATCATATTGTCCGTGTCCGGGAACACCGTCGAGACAGTCCCGCCGCCGATGGGCGTCCGCAGGAGGCCCGGCGCCCATGGGTAGTAGAGGTCCGACGCGGAGACGGCGATGGGCCCGGAAGTGCCGCCGTTCGCGTACGCCTCGAGCGTCGTCGTCTCGCCACCGGCCTTGGGAAGCTGGAGAAAGAGGGTCGTCTCGACGCTCTCCAGCGTTCGCTCTGCGGACCAGTACACGTTGGTATCGTCCACGACGAGTCCTCCCGCCGCGGGCGCTCCCGACCAGACCGTGGTCGCGGTGCCCCCAGCGAGCGGCACCTTCATCAGCGACGCGTGCACGTCCCAGTTCGCCCAGTACAGGTCCCGCGTGTCGATCGCCATGGCGCCAGGGGACTGCCCCGTCGCCAGCGTGACGACGCACTCGCCCGAGATACAGGACGTGGGGCAAACGAGACCGCAGCCACCGCAGTTCTGGTCGTCGATGACCTCGTTCACGCACGCGCCTCCGCAGAGGGTGTCGCCTGCCGCGCATCCGCCGGCCTCGACCGCGGCAGGCGCGGCATCGCACGAACTGCACACGTGTCGAATGTCGGCGCTCGCGTCGCTGGGCGGCGCCATGTCATGAACGGGCGGACGGGTCGCGACGTCCTCAGGAGCATCGTTGGAGGCATCGTCGTGAGACGGTCCGAACCCTCCGTCGCTGGACGTGAGCACCGTCACGTCGAGCGGCGCGCACGCGGCGAACCCGGAGACGAGCAAACAGAACAACCGAGCGTGCTTCGACAGCATCATGCGAGGGAGAGCCTCGAGCCAGCCAGAACGGCTCAAGAGCCGTCACGAAATCGACGGCATTTTCGATCGCTCTTCGGGGCCGCGCGCGCCATTCGGGCGATCGTGCACTAGCCTCGCGGACTTCGTGAGCCATTTCTTCCGCCCCATGGCTCCTGTGACTGTCGCCCTCGTGCTCCCATGGCCGCCGTCCCCCTCTCCGAAAGCTTCTTCGTGACCGGCGCTCCCGTGACCGAGCTGCGGTGTGTGCCGCTGCCGACGGACGATGCTGGTCTCGTGCTCGCCGCGCGAGCGGGCGACCGGCGTGCCGAGGAGCAGATCTATCGACGTCACGTCCGCTACCTGGGGGGGCTCCTCAACCGGCTTCTCGGCAATTGCGTGGAGGCCGAGGACGCACTTCAGGAGACCTTCGTGATCGCGCTCGACCGCTTCTCGGAGCTGCGGGACCCCGCGGCGCTGCGTGGGTGGCTCGCGCAGATCGCCGTGAGCCAGGCTCGTCGGCGCTTCCGCAGGGCTAAGCTCCTCCGCGCGCTCGGCTTTCATCCGACCGGCGATGACGCAGTGCTTGATCTCGTCGCAGCGCCGCACGCTCCTGCCGCGGCGCACGCCGAGGTGGCGACCCTGGTGCAGCTGGTCTCCCGCCTGGGCGCAGACGAGCGAATCGCGTGGCTCTTGCGACACGTCTCCGGAGAGTCGTTGGAAGACGTCGCGGCTCATTGTGATTGCTCTCTGGCGACCGCGAAGCGACGCATTGCAGTGGCGAACGCGTTCATCCGCGCCGAGCTCGCCCGGGACACGGGAGCGGTGCCATGACCACGGAGCGTTCCGACGACGGCCTTGACGAAGCGAAGGTCGCGGAGCTCTGGGCGAGTATCGGGGTGCGCCGTCGCGCTCGCGTCCGCAGACGTCGCTTCCTGTCGGCGGTCGGCGCTGTCGCAGCTGTCGCGATGCTCGCCGCGGGCCTCCTGCCACCGCGGCAGCGCGCACCTGTCGCTACCGCGAGCCTACCGGTGCCGCCCGCTGTCAAAGGTCCGCTGCACCTCGCGACGGGCGTCATGCCGGAGACGCTCAGCGCGCCCTCGGGTGCGGCGCAGCGGTTCGCACTCGACGATGGTTCGGTCGTGGAGCTGGCTCCCGGGGGTCGGCTCGACATCAGGGCCAACACGGGGAGCGCGTTCACGGCGCATCTCGATGGGAGCGCGACGTTCGACGTGATGCCCGCGGGCCCTCGCCGGTGGTCGATCGTCGCGGACCTCGTGATCGTCGATGTCATCGGGACTCGCTTCACCATCACCGAAAACCGCACATCGAGGGCGAAGGTTGCGACAGAGGAGCGGGTCGCCGTCGATCACGGAATCGTGCTCGTGCGAGGCGACAGTGTGCCCGGGCGCCTCCGCCGGCTCGTGGACGGCGAGTCCATCGTAGTCTCGTCGGGACCGTCGCTGACGGACCCCTCGCCGCCTTCGACTGCGCTTCCGTCTGTCTCTGCGACGCCGCCGAGCCCCTCGCACGCGGCCCCGTCGTGGCATGCCCTCGCCAGCGGAGGAAACTACGACGCCGCGTACCGACAACTTGGCAGGGAGGGGATTGCGCACGAGTCCTCCGGCGCCAGCGTCGACGATCTGCTCGTGCTTGCGGACGTCGCGCGCCTCTCGGCTCATGGGGCGGAGGCGGTCGAGCCCCTATCGCGCGTCGTGAACGAGCACTCGACCGATGCACGCGCACCCGTCGCGGCGTTCACGCTCGGCAGACTGGAGCTCGACACGCTCGCTCATCCCGCGCTCGCGGGCAGCGCATTCGCGCGCGCCATCGCGCTCGGCCTCCCCGAGGGTCTCATGGAGGATGCGTATGCGCGGCTCGTCGAGGCAGACGCAAAGGCGGGGGACTTCGTCGCTGCGCGGGCGGCCCGCGACGCGTACGCGCGGAGGTATCCGCAGGGGACGCGCTCTTCTACGATCGAACGATGGCTCTCCGGGGCATCGTCCCGCTAGCGGCTCGCGCGCTACGCGGCGCCGTGCGCGTGTTGTCCGTGGGGCTCGCCCTCTCCGTCGCGTCTCGTGCCGCGGCGGACGAGCCGGCTGTCCTGCGGGTGGTGATGCCCTCGTGCGATGCCGCCGCCTTCGACGTCGACCTCTTCGGGAAGCTCATCACCCTCGAGCTCCATTCGGATGGTGTCGAGAGAGTCGATCTCGTCGTCGACCGACCGGCGATGGACGCTGCGTCACCAGGCGCCGTCGCCACCATCACGCTCGGCGCCTCGCCGTGCACGGCCGAAGCGCGAGAGATCGACGTGGTCATCGTCGACGAGCTCACCCGGAAGACCGTGGAGCGTCGACTGACCGTCGTCGATCTCGCGCCGGGGGCTCGACCGCGGGTCATCGCTCTCTCGGTTGCGGAGCTCCTGCGTGCGAGCTGGAGCGAGCTGCGCATGCCGGATGCTCCGAAGGGGTTTCCGGTTCCGACGGCGGTTCGCCTCGCATCGATGGACCTCGAGCATCGACGGTCGGCTCCGGTGCTCGTTCCGCCGCTCCCTCCGCCGTCGACTCCTCCGCCGTCGCCGATGTGGCACGCGGGTGCGGCGCTCGAAGCTCGCTTCTTCCCGACCTATGGCTCGACCGTCCTCGGACCTGACGTGGTGCTTTCGATAGGCTCGGCCGATCGCGTGCCGCTCCGGCTGCGTCTCGACGCGGAGGCGCTCTTCGGTACGTCGTATGATCCGCTCGGCAGCATCTCGGTGAAGCTCGTCGCGTTCGGAGCTGCCGTCGTCCTCGCGCACCACACCGGACCGATCGATGTCGAGGTCGGGCCTCGCCTGGAGATCGGATGGGGCGCGGCTTCCGGGAACGCCGCGAGCACAACGACGATCTCGGGCTCGGGCAGCACGGCGATCGTTGATGCGTCGGCGGTGCTCGCTCTCCGAGTCGCGCTGTTCGACGCGTACTGGGCCTCGTTCGCCAGCGACTTCGGAGGGGTGCTGCACGGGCTCGACGCGCAGGCCGACGCGCGCAAGGCTGCAGGCTTCGGCGGTCCGATCGCGGGCGCCGCCATCGGACTGGGACGGACCTTCTGACGAGATCCTCAGTCGCACACGAGGGTGGTCCCGTCGCAGCTCCCGCTGCAGCAGTCGCCGTTGCCCTCGCACGGGATGCCCATCGTGAGGCAACAGCGCTTTCCTGCGGTAGTTACGGAGCTGTTGCTGCAGACGGCGCCCGTGTTTTCCTGACAGCAGTCGTCGTCCGTCGTGCACGCGCACGATGCCTTGTTCGTGCATCGGCTGCCGAGAGATGCGCTGCACGCCGTGTTCCCCGACGACGCGCACGTTCCGCTCGAGCAGAGCCCGCCACAGCAGTCGAAGTCACCCGTGCACTCCGCTCCCTCCTCCACGCAGCACGGGAGGCCGTCCGCGCAACTGCCGGTCCCACCGCAGCACACGCTCCCGAGCGTGCCCGCGTCGACGCCGCCACCGCTGCTCCCGCCGCCGAGGTCATTCTCGAGCGCCTGGCAGGCGGAGGTCATCGCGAGGCCAACGAGGATCAAGAACGACATGAGGTGCCGCGAGACGTGAGATTGTTTCATCGGGGCTGACATTACGTCTCGTCGGCGGTTCGGCAAGGAAGAGACGACTTCCTCAAGGGCGAAGCTGGAGCTCGCGACGGAGATGCTCCGCCGCGACGATCGGCAAGGAGCACGAACGACCGCGGCACACGTACGCAACCGCGGCACCGCGCAGTTCCTTCCCGACCGCGAGCTCGCGGCAGGCCGTGCGGGACGATTCGTCGGAAGGATCAAGCCAGGCGAGCGTGCGGTTGGGCACGTACTCGGCGAACACCACCGTCGCGAGCGCGACCATCGCTGGGTCGCCGCGCTGGCCGACGAGGACGATGTCCACGCTGCCACGGACGAGGCGGTCGAGCGCGCCGAGCGTCTGACCGTAGCCAAACGGGTTCTCGAGTGCAGCGGGTGCGATGCGCTCGAGCTCGGTTCTCGCTCGCGTCGCGTACGGCTCGCCCATGAGTGCGCCGAGGCGGAGGAGCGCGAGGTATGCGATCGAAGCGCCGCTAGGTATCGCCTGATCGTGCGGATCCTTTGCGCGGTGGAGCAGCGCTTCGCCGTCGTCCGGCGTAAAGAAGAAGCCCCCGCCCTGGTCGTCCGCGAAATGTGCGAGGAGCGCGTCGACGAGCCCGCGCGCGGTCATTGCGTAGGAGGGGAGCCCCGTCGCCTCGTAGAGGTCGAGCGCCGCGCACGCGACGAACGCCTGGTCGTCGAGGAACCCGGCACGCTTTATCACGTCGCCCTTGGCGAGGCGGAGGACGCGATGATCGGCAGTGAGTACGCGGCTCACGAAGGCAAACGCCCGCTCGGCGGCGTGGAGGAACTCGGGGCGTCCGAGCGCCCGTCCTGCCTCCGCCATCGCGCCGATCATGAGGCCGTTCCAGCTCGCGAGGATCTTCTCGTCACGGAACGGCTTGGGTCGCACGGAGCGCGCTTCGAGAAGAGTCAGTGACGCGCGCGCCAGATCTTCCGCCACGCCCGACGGCGGTCGCCCGAGCTTGATCCCGATGCTCTCCACGCTGCGCGCCTCGTGGAGCACGGTCTTCTTCGTGTGCTCGAAGTTCCCCGCGTCCGTCACGCCGAACCGAAGGCACACGATCTCGGTCAGCGCCTCGTCCCCGCCGAGCGCGGCCTTGATCTCCGCGCGATCCCACACGAAGAACTTCCCTTCCTCCCCTTCGCTGTCGGCATCCTGCGTCGCGTAGAACCCGCCACCCGCGTCCGTCATTTCGCGCGTCACGTAGCTGGCGATGCTCGACGCCGTCTCCGCCCATCGCGCATCCCCGGTCGCCCGGTACGCGTCGACGTAAAGCCTCAAGAGAAGGGCGTTGTCGTAGAGCATCTTCTCGAAGTGCGGCACGAGCCACTTCGCATCGGTCGAGTAGCGGTGGAAGCCGCCGCCGAGCTGGTCCATCACGCCGCCGCCCCGCATCGCGCCGAGGGCGTGCGTCACCCGCGCGACCGCGCGCTCGTCCCCCTCGCGGGCCCCTCTGCGGAGCAGAACGTCGAGCGACATGGTGTTCGGAAATTTGGGTCGTCCCCCGAAACCACCGTTCTCGTCGTCGAAGCGGCGGACGAGCGACTCCGTCGCACGCGCCAGGAGGTCAGGGCCGAGGACGGGCGCCGCGACGCCGTGCGCTCTCGCAGACTCCTGCGCAGCGACCCTTCCGATCGCGCTCGCGATCTCCTCCGCCTCTTGATCGACCTCACCGCGGCGCTCGCGGTACGCATCCGACACGAGGCGGAGCACGTTCGAGAACGACGGGAGGCCGTACCGATCCTCGGGCGGGAAATAGGTGCCGCCGAAGAATGGCTTCTGGCGCGGGGTGAGGAAGACCGTGAGTGGCCAGCCGCCGGATCGCCGCAGGAGCTGCACGACGAGCTGGTAGATCTGGTCCAGGTCCGGACGCTCTTCGCGGTCGACCTTGATGTTGACGAAGCGCTCGTTCATCAGCGCGGCGGTCGCATTGTCCTCGAAGCTTTCCCGCTCCATGACATGACACCAGTGGCATGCGGAGTAACCGATCGAGAGGAGAATTGGCTTGTCCTCCGCCACTGCGCGCGCGAGGGCGACCGGGCCCCATGGGTACCACTCGACGGGGTTCCGCGCGTGCTGCAGGAGGTACGGGGACGCCTCGCCTGCGAGATGGTTCGACCGCCGAGAAGCGTCCGCGTGGCTCGGCTCGAGAGCGTCGCTCACGACGGCGCCGTGATCTCCACCCTGAGAAGCTTCCTGCCGATGAACAGATAGTCGCCGTGGTTCAGCTCGCGCTCGTTCTTCACCTGCACGTACGTGCCGTTCCGGCTGCTGAGGTCCGTGAGCGAAATCTTGCCGCCTGCGTCCTCCACCTTGCAGTGGGAGGCGCTCATGTAGAGATCGCTCGGGAAGTTGAGGTCACCGCCTTCGCGGCCGATCTGCAGCCCGCCCGCGCGCGCGCACACGGTCATGCCGGGCGCGCCGCCGTGGAGGATCTGCGTGATGCGGAAGGGGCTCTGGTGCTTCGGGGATGAGTAGAAGTAGGTCCCGTCGGGCGCCGGCCCGTCGCTCGCCTTCGGTGTCGGTTCGAGCCGGAAGAACTGTTCGCCAGCGAGGAAGTGCTCCCCCATCTGGAGCTCCACGGTGCCGCGGACACGGAGGAAGACCCCGTTGAGGGAGCCCTCGTCACGAACGATGAGCTTCTCGTTCCGGTAGAAGAGGTTCGCGTGGCGGGGCGAGACGAAAGGGTCGTCCGGAAAGACGAGCTGCCCGTTTCGACCGACGATGTGCTCCTCGGCGTTCAGCTGGTAGCTGAGCCCCTCGACCCCCTCGCCGCGAATGAGAATGAGCTTCGCGCGCCCCGGCACCTGCAGCTGCCCGAAGAACTGGGTCCGCGCGCTGAGGATCTCCGGGGGGACAGGGCTGCCGCAGCGACCGCAGAACTTGTGTGCGAGTGGTACGGGTGTGGCGCACGAGCGGCAGACGAAGTGCTTGGCTTGGTCCATGAGCTCCTCCTGAGAGAGCTTCGTTGACGAGGTCGATCGCGCAGTAGACGAGGTGGAGCCGGTCGCTCGAACAGATCCGCCCATACCCGGGACAGGGCTGGCGCGACGCCGGAGAGGCTCTGCGAACAGCGCTCCGGTCGGCGCGGCACCGACGGGGACCGCGACGGGCGGCCGAGAGGCGGCCGTCCCTTCCGCGGGGCGCGTGACCGTGCGTGGTGGCGCTGGAGCGACAGCGGGGGGGACGGCGATCGGAGCCGTCACGACTCGGGCAGGCGCGGGTGACGTGGATGCCGCTGGCGCCGGCCTCACCGATGCGGATGCTGGCTTCGCCGCGACGGATGCGGCCTTTCCGGCGGTCGGCGATGCGACGACCGGCGCGGAACGGACCGACTTCGGCCCCGGCTTGCGTGGAGAGAGAGCGAGGTCGTCGCCGCACGATGGGCAGCGCGCGGTCCCAAGCGCGCTGTACAGATCGCAGCCCCCGCAGACGATGCCAATCTCGAGCTCCATTGGTTCGTTGGGCAGGTTAGCTGATCTGCGCCCCGCCGCGCGAGATGATCAAGGCCGGGTCACCAGAGGATGGTGAAGCGACGCGCGCCGTCCGAAAAGCCCGCGGCGCCCCACAGACGGAAGAAAATGTGCTGGCACGATGTGTCGGGGACCGACCCGAAGTCACGCGAGTCGAGGTGAAGGTACCTGTTGTCCGAGTAGATGTAGCTCTTTCCGGCCGGCACCCGGAGCTGGATCGGACGATCGTTCTGCGTGCCGTCCATCTTCGCGAGCGTCTGATAAGCGAGGCCGCCGAGCTCGTTGTTCCGGCAGGAGAGCTCGACCTCGTCCCCGCTCCCTGGGTTGATGAGCTTCTGGCTGTCGCACGCCGTGTCGGCGGCTTCTCGTGAGCCCGTGAGGCTGAAGAACTGATCCGTGACCTTCAGCTCGGCGCCGCTCACGCCGATCAGCCGTCCGACCACCCATCGCCGCGGCTCGTCGGGGTCGACGCAGCGCACGAGGTTCCCGAGGACCGGAACGCTGTGGCGAGACGTGAGGACGACGTCGCCACCGCGGAGGGTCGGCTCGATGCTCACGAGGAGCCGAGGGTCGTCGGTGGGGACCGTCCAGACGTCGGCGTACGTGTAATAGCCGATCGCGGCGAGTGCCCCGCCGATGACGGTGAGCCAGGCGAGGACACGAAGAACGGAGCTCACTTTGTCGCGCCTTCCGCGAGGATCGCGGCACGGAGATGATTCTGGACCCGTAACGTCCACAGCCCGCCGGGGTGGTCGTCGAGCCAGCCTTGATAGATGCCCGCCGAGGCCTGGTAGTCACGTCGCATGAAGAATGCCGCCGCGCGGGCGAGCGGAGCCGGGTAGGTCGGATCGATCTTCGCGAGCTCGGTGATCTTCCCGAGGAGCCATCCGCCGGTAGCCTTCTCGGCCGCTTCGAGGGCTCGCTCGCGCCCGACGGCGTCGGGGGATCTCTCGAACGTAGCCTCGATCCGCGCCCTCTCGGCGTCGGAGATGTGCGGATGCGTGAAGTAGAACGCGTAGAGCGCACGGTACTCGTCGAGCGTGAGCGCGAACCGCGGCGACGAGTCGACCGAGAGCGTGTGGTTCCACGTCGTCTTGAACGCCGCTCGCCTCGCGTCGTCGGACATCGCAAGCCGGTGGCCCGTGCACCAGCCCACCTTCTGCATGCGCGAGATGAAGGTGCCGCCGACCTGCACGAGCTCGTCCGACACGTTTCCCGTTTGCTCGAAGCGGCGAACCTCGGCGAGGAACGTGCGGAGCTCGTAGGCGCGAAGATCGAGCAGCGCGCCAACCTCGGCGTCGCTGAGGACGCGCAGGCTCTGGATCATCGCGTCGCGTGCGCGGCTGATCGTCGCCTCGTCCGCCTGCGTCGCTTCGGCCTCGTTGAACGCGCGGAATCCAGAACCGACCGCCCGCACCCTCGACGAGAGCTCGCTCGTCGCGACGCGCGCCGCCCTGGCATCGTCCTCCGCCTCGACTCGTGTGAGCAGTCGCGCGTCGATCGTGGGCGACGGGATCTCCTCGGGCGGAACGCTCCGCGGGAGCACGAGGGCGCCGAAGAGGAGTCCAACGGCGAGCGGGACGAGCGCGAGCGCCTGGCCTCTCACCGACTGGAGGGTGATCACACGACGGGACTTCATCCTGGGCCCGAACGCTACACCATCTGCACCCCGTGACTGCACCCCGTCCCCCTACTTGCGATCGCGACTACTCCTGTGCGACCAAACTCATCGGCTCGATGGTACCATGAGAACCCGGGTGGCTCACCGTACCCGGACCTCCTCCCGCGAAAGGCCGCCGCCATCATGGTCGAACAACGCCGCACTCATCGGTCTCCCCTCGACGCCACCGTTCAGGTGCAGCGTAAGGGATCCGATCAGACGGTCACTGGAAAGGCGCGTGACATGTCGGTCGGCGGCATGTTCGTCGAGACCGAGACGGCGCTCCCGTTTGGCGCGGACGTCGTCGTCCAGCTCGTGCTCCCCGGCTACAAGGACCCGTTCCTTCTCCCCGCGGTCGTCCGCTGGACACGGCAGGACGGAATGGGCCTCCAGTTCGGGCTCCTCGGCGCGCGCGAGACGCACGCGATTACCGAGATCGTCCGAAAGAGCGTCCCGATCCCGACGTGAGCTCCATTCTCAGCCGCGTCGCTCGTCGCGATGCGCGGTCGCCGTGACCGTGCCCGCGACGACGCGCTCGAGAACCGCGACTGCCCGATCAGCCCCGCTGTACGCCGAGATCCTTCGTCCCATTCGCTCCGCGCGCGCTCTCATCGCTTTGTCCTCGAGCGCGACACGCAGCGCCGACACCAGCGCGGAGCCGCGAAACTGGCTCGCGAGCGCCGGAGGACCGAGCCCGAGCGTCTCGACGCGCGACGCCCAGTAGAACTGATCGAACAGGTGCGGCACGATCACCTGCGGGACCCCCGCGCGCGCCGCTGCCGCGATCGTCCCCGCGCCGCCGTGATGGACGATGACCGCCACCCGCTCGAACAGGAGGCGATGGTTGATGGCTCCGATGGTCTTGATGCGTGAGCCCGCGATCCCACGACCGAGGCCTCCCCAGCCCGCGCTGACGATGGCCCTGCATCCGACTGCGGTGCACGCCTCGGCGATGATCTCGCTCCGCGCGACCGGATCGTCGTTCGGCATGCTCCCGAAGCCGATGTAGACAGGCGGCTCACCGGCATCGAGGAACGCCTCGACGTCGGCGGGGAGCGGGTCGGGGGTGTCGAGGAACCAGAAGCCGGTGACGTGAACGCGGCCGCCCCAGTCCGAGGGCGCAGGGCCGACCTCGGCGTCGGTCGCGAGCAAGCCGACGCACTGATCCAGCGCGTGAGCCTGCAGTTCGACGATCGGCGCCAGGCCACGCCGGACGCGGTGCTGATTGATCGGCCCCCGAAGCGCCGCGTTGACGACGAAGGCCTGCGCCGCCCAGCTCGCGCGGTTCAACCACTCGGGGCCGCTGGCGCGCCCGACGAGCGGCGACGGGAGCTCCCGCGTCGGGATGCCCGCCGGGAAATACGAGGCCATGCATATCGGGATGCCATGATGCTCCGCGACGCTCGGACCTGCCGTCAGGAGCAGGCTGCCCACGAGCAGGTCGGCTCCTTCGCACGCATCGTCGAGCGCCGCGAACTGCTGGTCGACGAGGCCGCGCGCGATCGTGAGGAGCGTCAGCGGGTTCTTCACCTGCTCGCCACGCTCGCGAACGACGCTCTCCACGTCTCGTCCGCCGTAGAGGTACGGGAGCCCCGCTCCCTCGACGAGCGCGCGGAAGTTCTCCGCCACGACGAGCGTGACATCGTGACCCGCGCCGCGCATGCGCTGGCCGAGGGCGACCATGGGCTGCACGTCGCCGCGAGACCCGACCGGAGCGAGGACCGCCTTCACCGGGACATCGAGGAAGTGGAGGCACACATCATGCGACAGGGCAGAGGGTATCAAGGTGTGCGGAACGACGTCGACCTCGATCGGAACGACGACGACGTCGATCGGGACGACCACGACGTCGATCGCGACGACTACGACGTCGTTCAGGTTGGCCTGCAGGTCGTCACGGGCGCAACGGAACGCGAGGGTCGGTTGGGGGTGAGTCAAGACGACACGATCGTGTCGATCGGAAACGCTGCAATCACGAGAGAACCGGCTGGTCGCTCGCGGAGCTCGTGTGGCATCGAGGATGCAGTGACCGCTTCCGTCAGCGGTTCGCGGCCACGCCACGGCGGCCCGACCGACGGAGGGTATCAGCATGAGAATCGTAGCTTTCATCGTCACGGGCGTCCTCGTCGCATCCACGATCGGGTGCGCGCACGACATCCGGCCGGCCCAGGCACCGAGCGGTGCGACCGCGGGAGTCGTCCTCTCGACCGCGTCGGGAACCGGCGCAGGGTCAGTCACGCTGAGCGCCGATCTCCGTCGCGTATGCGCGATCGAGGATCTCGGCGCCGTGCCAAAATTCTCGTTCGACTCGAACATTCTCTCCACGACCGATCGGAGCGAGCTCGATCAGGTCGCGCGGTGCATGACGAGTGGACCGCTTGCCGGAAAGAACGTCGAGCTCGTCGGTCGCGCCGACCCGCGCGGCGACGCAGAGTACAACATGGGCCTCGGAGCTCACCGTGCCGCCGCGGTCGAGCACTATCTCGGACAGCTCGGGATCGCAGAGAGCCGCTTGCCCACGACCTCGCGCGGCGCGCTCGACGCGACCGGTCATGACGAGGCGACGTGGGCGGTCGACCGTCGCGTCGACCTCCGGATCGCGGGCCGCTAGCGAATGCGCGGCGCCGCGCTCGTGCTCCTGCTCGCGACCGCGTTCGTCGCGGGGTGTGGCGCCGTGCCGGTGCCGCCGCCATCAGCGCCAGAGGAGGTCCCCATCGACGCGGGCGAGCCCGACGTCGCGCCCCCGGCACCGATCCCGCCTCTCTACACGCGGCTCGGCGGCAGCGGCGGTGTCGCCGCGATCATCGACTCGTTCACCGAGAACGTCCTCGCAGACAGACGCCTGAAGCATGCGTTTGCGCGGCTCGGGAGGGGCGCGAAGCTCGCGCACTTCAAGTCGAAGCTCGGAGAGCAGCTCTGCGAGGCCACCGGAGGTGACTGCCACTACAGCGGCAAGACGATGTCGGACGCCCACGCGTCACTCAAGATCACGGACGCCCAGTTCGACGCGTTCGAGGAGGACTTCCGTCTGGCGCTCGAGGAGAAGCAGGTGAGCGCCGAGGATGCGAAGGAGCTCATTGGCGAGCTCGAGATGCTCAAAGATCAGATCGTCCATCAACAACCCTGACCGCTCGCGCGACGGCCCCTTCGCGCGGAGAGACTCGATGACACCGACATTGAAGACAGCACTGATGGTCGCCTACGTAGCCACGTTCGCGCTCGCGTGCAGCAACAAGCCCTCGACACCGCCGACGCCTGCCGTCGCGGGGTCCCCTCCGGCCGCCGTCATGCCCACCGCCGCGGTAGCGGGCGCGGGATTGACTCCGTTCGAGCTGCCGCAGAGCACCATCACGCTCGCTGGCGCGGACCCCACACCCGTCGCGACCCCCACGAAGAAGCTCTGAGATCGATGCGGTGGACTGACCCGAAACTCAGGCGGGGCACCCAGTGAACCGAGGTGGACGGAGCGGAGCGCACTCCACGTAGGTCCACGGAGTGCTAGTCGCTAGGCTGGCACGAAGTGAACCTTGTCCCCAAGCTGAGTCTTACGTTCATCGCAGGGGTGTCGCTCATCCTCACCGTGAACGGATACGTGCGTGTCCGCAGGGAGGTCGCGCTGTTCGAGTCCGGTCGCATCCACGACGATGTCCAGGTAGGCAAGACGCTCGCGATTGCGGTGACGAGCGTCTGGCAAACCGACGGGTCCGAGCGTGCAATGGCCCTCGTGAAGCGCGCGGACGCGCAGGAGGGGCGGCTCAGGGTTCGATGGGTCGGTCTGGATGATCCGCTCTCGCGTCCTGCTCCCCGAGACCGCGCGGCGTTCCTGCAGATTCCAGAGGATGGCTCGCTCACGTTCGTGGGCCCAGGGGACGGCGGAGATCGGCGATATACGATAGTGCCAGTCGCGGTTCCCGGCGTGCGCGGCGCACTCCAGATCTCGGAGCCGATGGAGGAGGAGCGGACGTACATTCACCACACGATCCTCGACACGGCCCTCACCGCGCTCATGCTCGACGGCTTCTGCGCTGCGCTGGCGATGTTCGTCGGAGCCTGGATCGTCGGTCGACCGATGGGGTTGCTCATGGAAAAGGCGAGGCGCGTCGGGAGGGGTGATTTCGGTGACCCGCTGCGTCTCGAACAGCGAGACGAGCTCTCGCGCCTCGCGACCGAGATGAACGCGATGTGCGAACGGCTCCTCGAGGCGAACGAGCGGACGTCTGTCGAGATGCGCGGGCGGCTCGAGATGCTCGAGCAGCTGCGCCACGCCGATCGGCTGATGACGGTCGGCAAGCTCGCCTCCGGGATCGCGCACGAGCTCGGCACTCCGCTCAACGTCATCGAAGCGCGGGCGACGATGATCGCCAATGGCGAAACGACCGCGGACGAGTCGGTGAGCTACGCGCGCGTGGTCGTCCGCGGCGCCGAGCGCATGACCCGCATCATCCGTCAGCTCCTGGCGTTTGCGCGGCCCGGCATCCTGCAAAAGTCTCGCTGCGATATCGTGACGGTCGCGCAGCGGACGGTCGAGCTCCTCACGCCGCTCGCCCAGAAGCGGAACGTCAGTCTTCACATCACGGGTACCTCGCCTCTGTACGCGGACGCGGACGCCGGCCAGATCGAGCAGGCGATCACGAACGTCACCATGAACGCGGCACAGGCGATGGACCATCCGGGGATGGTAGAGCTGACGGTCGACCGCGCGCAGGCGACTCCGCCCGGAGGCGCTGATCACGGGGGCACCCTCGGGTCGTACGTCCGCATTCGCGTCCGGGATGACGGGCATGGAATTCCACCGGAGCACCTCCCGCGCCTCTTCGAGCCGTTCTTCACCACGAAGGACGTCGGCGAGGGGACGGGACTGGGGCTCGCCGTGACGTACGGCATCGTCCGTGAGCACGGCGGCTGGATCGCGGTCGCGAGCGAGGTCGGCGGCGGAACGACGTTCACGATTCACCTGCCAGCGGCTCTGCCCTTGCCGGAGGAGCACTCATGACGCGGGTCCTGATCGTGGACGACGACACCGAGCTCTGCGAGACGCTGGAGATCGGGCTGACGAAGCGCGCGTACAATGTCTGCTGGGTGACTCGCGCGGAGGCCGCCCTCGATCGCCTTCTGGCCGAGGATGTCGATGTCGTCGTCACGGACATGACGATGCCCGGCGTGGGCGGTATCGCGCTCTGCGAGCAGATCGCAGCAAACCGTCCTGATGTTCCCGTCATCGTGATGACCGCGTTCGGCAGCCTCGATTCGGCGGTCGCCGCGATCCGCGCGGGCGCGTACGACTTCATCACGAAGCCCGCGCAGATCGACGTCCTCGTGATCGCAATCGACCGGGCGGCGCGGATGCGTGCGCTGCGGGAGGAGGTGAAGCGGCTGAGGTCACCCTTGCGGCACGACTCTTTCGGCGGGCTGGTCGGGCAGAGCGCTGCGATGACCAAGGTGTACGACCTCGCCCTCCGCGTCGCGGACTCGGAGGCGACGATCCTCATCACGGGGGAGAGCGGAACGGGGAAGGAGGTGTTCGCGAACGCGATCCACCAGCAGAGTCGACGCGCGAAGGGACCGTTCGTTGCGGTCAATTGCACGGCGATGCCCGAGACGCTGCTCGAGAGCGAGCTCTTCGGGCACGCACGCGGCGCGTTTACCGATGCGCGTGAGGCGCGGGCGGGGCTGTTCGTCGAGGCGCGCGGAGGGACGGTGCTACTCGATGAGGTCGGCGACATGCCGATGACCCTCCAGCCGAAGATCCTGCGTGCGCTCCAGGAGCGAAAGGTGCGTCCGCTCGGGTCCTCCACGGAGGTCGCGATCGACGTACGCGTGATCGCCGCCACCAACCGCGACCTGGAGAGCGCCATCGAGGAGCGGCGGTTCCGGGAGGATCTTTACTTCCGGCTGAACGTCATCCAGATCGCGCTCCCGCCGCTGCGGTCGCGTGCGGGAGATGTCCTGCCGCTCGCGCATCACCTGCTCGAGACGCTCGCGCGGCGCGCGGACAAGCGCGTCACCGGCATCGCGCCGGCCGCGGCGGCAAAGCTCGTTGCATATACGTGGCCTGGCAACGTCCGCGAGCTTCAGAACTGCATCGAGCGCGCGCTCACCCTCGCGCGCTTCGAGCAAATCGTGGTCGACGATCTCCCGGAGCGAGTTCGCGATTACCGCACGTCGCACGTCCTCGTCGCGGCAGACGACCCGTCGGAGCTCGTGCCGCTGGAAGAGGTGGAGCGACGCTATGTCCTCCGGGTGCTCGAGGCAGTCCGCGGCAACAAGGCGGCGGCAGCGCGGGTGCTCGGCGTGGAGCGCAAGACGCTCTACCGTAAGCTCGAACGGTGGGAGATCGAGAAGACGCCGTGACGCCGAAGATCGCGGATGACCGTTCCACTGTTCGGCGTATCCTCGTCGCCTTCATCGAGGAGATACGCTCATGGGAAATCCGTTCGTGCACATGGAGCTTTCAACCGGCGATGTCGCCGCAGCCAAGAAGTTCTACAAGAAGGTCTTCGACTGGAAGCTGAACGAGCTCGGGCCGGAGATGGGCAACTACACGCTCATCAACACGGGCAGCAAGAACGTGGGCGGTGGGATGACCGCGAAGATGATGCCCGCGCAGCCGACCGCGTGGTGCGTCTATGCAGAGGTCGCCAGCGTCAAGAAGACGATCGCCAAGGCGGAGAAGGCGGGCGCGAAGGCGGTCCTCCCGTACCAGGAGATTCCTGACATGGGGGCGATCGGCGTGTTCATCGATCCCACGGGAGCCCAGTTCGGTGTCTGGGAGAAGGCGAAGAAGTCCGCGAAGAAGTCAGCCAAGAAGTCGGCCAAGAAGTCGGCCAAGAAGTCGGCCAAGAAGTCCGCGAAGAAGTAGCCGCCTGAGACGGCCCGCCCGACCAGAGCACACGGAGTTCGTGCCGCGTGCTCTGGTCGCGGAAGTATCGCCATGAGATCGACGACGCGATCGCGTAAGACAGCGCCTGCCTGTACTGGCTCGACGGTCAGGACCTCTTAGCGCTGGCGAAGAACCGCCGTTCTCACGGGACGTCGAAGTCGATCTGCACGTCGGCCGAGGCGCCGCTCTCCGGCAGGCCCGAGACGTTGACCTGCTTGACGGCGTCGTCCACGCACGCTGCGAGGTCGGCGAGGGAGGGGTCGCTGATCTGGCAGCGGGCGACGGTTTCCGCCTTCTTCAGGTCGAGGTGAACGGTCACGCTCGCATGGGACCCGGGCGGGGCATGGTAACAACGCGCGAGCCTCGACCCGGGTAGCGCGCCGGTGAGGTTTGTCGCCGCGATGCCAGCGACCTGGATATGGGAGAAGTGAACGTTGGCCACGGTCGTCGGTGGCGGCGGGGCTGGCGCGAGGTCGGTTGCAACGGGTGGATGCTCGCCCTCGGCGGGGAGCTTGTCTTCGACGGCCTTGCCGGAGCTGTTCGCGGCGCTGCGGTGATGGTGATGCGAGGACGTCGCCGACGATGCGGGCAAGGAGAGCTCAGACGGCGGAAGCGCAGGCTCGTTCGAGGCGATCGGCGCCGCGGACGGTGGTAGCGCCGGGACCTCCGCGGCGACGGGCGCGGTCACGGAGGGCGCGATCGTCGGGCCTTCGTGCGCCAGAGCCGCTGGTGCCCGTGACGTGTGCTGCATCCAGTATGCGCCACCTCCGCCAGCTCCGACAAGCAGCGCAATCCCGATGACCGCGAGCATGGATCGATTGGACCCGCCTGAGCCCTGATCCGACATGTCCGAGAGCCGGACGCGCTGCTGCGATCCGGAGCCCGATCCCGACGCCAGTGCGGACGGACGCTTCGACATCAGCGGAACGGGCACCTGCGTGGACGATACGGGCGGAGGTGTCTCCGTCATCATGAGGAGCGGCGCGTGGAGCGTGGCCGGCGGCGCGACGGCGTCCGGGGTGTCGGTCTGCAACGCCGCCCGCATGTCGCGAGCCGACGCGAACCGATCCCCCGGCAGCTTCGAGAGCGCCTTCAGGCAGACTGCCTCGAGCTTGGGGTCGACCGTCGGAGTCAGAGACGACGGGAGAGGGGGAGGCGCGTCGAGGTGCTTCAGCACGATCGCGAGCGGGCTGTCGCCGCGAAAGGGGGGCTGCCCCGTCAACATCTCGAAGACGATGACCCCCATCGAGTAGAGGTCGCTCCTCGCGTCGAGCTCGCCGCCGCGCGCTTGCTCCGGCGAGAGGTACTCCGGCGTCCCCACGATCGACCCCTCGACCGTGAGCTTCTCGTCCGCCTCGCCCCGCGCCTGCAGCTTCGCGATGCCGAAGTCGCACACCTTGACGTGCTCGGCGGCGTCGCCCTCGTCGTCCTTGCTGCGCAGGACAATCACGTTCTCCGGCTTCAGGTCGCGGTGCACGATGCCCAGCTCGTGCGCGGCCGCGAGCGCGGCGAGGATCTGGCGCGAGAGGTCGACGATCCGGCGCGGCGCGAGCGGCGCCTCCTCGCGCAGGATCTTGAAGAGCGTCCGGCCCTCCAAGTACTCCATCGCGATGTAGAGCGTACCGTCGGGCTCCTCGCCGAAATCAAGAACGCGCAATGAGCTCGGGTGGTCGATGCGCGACGCCGACGTCGCTTCGCGCTTGAACCGGGTGGCGAAAGTGGCCTCGGCGAGGAGCTCGCGGTGGAGCACTTTGACCGCGACGATCTTGTCGAGCCCCGCCTGCCGCGCGCGGTAGACGGACCCCATCCCGCCGCCACCGACACGCGACTCTATCGTATATTTGCCCGCGATCGTCCGGCCGATCAGCGCGTCGCTGGTGGAAGGTCTGTCTGCAGCCGACACCACCCGAAGCTTACACCACTATTTCGCGCGGTGTTCGAGCGGCACGTAGTCGCAGAGCGTCGGACCGGTATAGATCTGTCGCGGACGGGCGATCTTCGTGTTCGGGTCGTCCATCATCTCCTTCCAGTGCGCGATCCAGCCGGGGAGGCGCCCGAGCGCAAACAGGACGGTGAACATGTTCGTCGGGAAGCCGAGCGCGCGATAGATGATCCCCGAGTAGAAGTCGACGTTCGGGTAGAGCTTTCGCTCCACGAAGTAGCTGTCCCGAAGTGCTGCCTCCTCGAGGCCCTTGGCAATCTCGAGCAGAGGGTCCTTGATGCCGAGCTTCCCGAGGACGGTGTCGGCGGCGACCTTGATGATCTTCGCCCGCGGGTCGAAGTTCTTGTAGACGCGGTGGCCGAAGCCCATGAGCCGGAAGTGGGAGTCCTTCTGCTTCGCGAGCTCGACGTACTTGGCGACGTTCCCGCCGTCGGCCTTGATCATCTCGAGCATCTCGATGACCTCCTGGTTGGCGCCGCCGTGGAGCGGCCCCCAGAGGGCGCAGATGCCGGCAGAGATCGACGCGAAGAGGTTCGCCTTGGCGCTGCCGACCATCCGTACCGTCGAAGTCGAACAGTTCTGCTCGTGATCGGCGTGGAGGATCAGGAGAAGGTTCAGGACCTTCACCACCTCTGGATCGGCTTCGTACGCTTCCGCAGGGACGCTGAACATCATGTTCAGGAAGTTCGCGCAGTACGAGAGGGAGTTCTGCGGGTACACGAACGGCTGGCCGATCGACTTCTTGTAGGCGAACGCGGCGATCGTGCGGAGCTTCGCCATCAGCCGGGCGATCGTGATGTCGATCTGATCCTTGTTGTCGACGTCGAGCGCGTCCGGGTAGTAGCTCGAGAGCGAGACGACCATCGACGAGAGCACGGCCATAGGGTGGGCCGTCGACGGGAAGCCATCGAAGAACCGCTTCATGTCCTCGTGAATGAGCGAGTGTCGCGTGAGCAAGGTCGAGAACTTCTTCAGCTCGGGCTCGCTCGGCAGGTGTCCGTAGATCAAGAGGAAGCTCGTCTCGACGAACGTCGAGTGCTCCGCCAGTTGCTCGATCGGGATCCCGCGATAGCGGAGGATGCCCTTCTCGCCATCGAGGAACGTGATCGCGCTCTTCGTCGACGCCGTGTTCATGAACGCCGGGTCGATGGTGACGAGGCCGGTCTTCGCGCGCAGCGACGCGATGTCGAGCGCCTTCTCGCCCTCGCTGCCGGTCGTGATGTGGGCTTCGAACTTCGTGGAGCCCAGCGAGAGCTCAGCTATGTCAGACACGGGATGCCTCCAGAGGCAGGGCAGGGGGTGCGAGGATCGGGGGACGGGTGCGGCGCGGCATAAGATGTCACTGGCTGGCGTGCAACTGCAAGGGTCGCGGTGGCGTCCTGCGACGAGATGTAGGTTCGAACGCGCGCAAAGCGAATGGGTTCATTATGGGTGGGCAACAATCGGCCCTGTGTGCGCTCGAGGGAGAGCGCGCGCCACGGGCTCGCCCTGTCTCGTGAGCGTGGAGCGCCGAGATGCCGAGGTCGTGCCCACACCCATCCCTCGAAGCGCAGCCTCGACCGTCGCGTCGTGCGCGGGGCCGATGTTCCCGTGGTGTTCCGGCCATCCGCCGTCATCCATCGGCGCGACGACGACCGTCGGATCGCGCACGTCGGGCCCGCGCCAGGTCGGGGGCGCGTTCGGTTCGTCCCCTTCGCGCTGCCGGGGCGTTTGGGACGCCGCAAGCGAGGCGAGGAGCAGGGAAGGCTCGATTCCGATTTGCTGGACGGGTGATCCGTCCGGCAGGGCGTAAAGCAGCGTGGTGAGGCGTAGCACGCCGACTCCCGCTTCATCGTCGACGTACTCCTGCGCGCAACCTTTGCCGAACGTACGCTCGCCGACGACGGGACCGCGCCGGTACGCCAGCAGCGCTCCCGCGATCATCTCCGCGGCGCTAGCCGTGTCACGGTCGACGAGCGCGGCGACCGGACGGAGCCAGCGATCTCCGAACGGCGGCTCGGGCGCGCGGTCGACCTCGATGGTGCCGTCGTGGTGGGCCATCGGGAACAGCGGAGCGCCGGGGAGAAAGAGCCCCAGAACCGCGATCGCCCCGTCCGCGGCCCCTCCGCCGTTTCCTCGCAGATCGAGGAGCACACCTTGTAGCGCGCGTTGCCCCAGCTCGCGCTCGCGGCGCAGCGCCCTCGCGAGCTCGTCTCCCAGGTCGCTGCGGACCTCGTGGATCTCGACGATCACCACGTCGCCATCGCCATACCCGACGCGGTACGTCGTGAGGGAGTGGGCCGGCGCGTCCGTCTCCTGCGCGTCCTCCGGCGGAGCGAGCGAGAGCGTGCGAAGCTCGTGCGTCCCGTGGCGCAGCACGACCAGCGGCTCTGCCGTGGGAGAGTCCGTCGCGACGTAGACGAGCTGATCGAGCTGCTCGGGCGCCAGGCCGATCGTCGGTACGCCTGCGATCGAGAGGACGACGTCGCCGACGTCGAGGGGCTCGAGCGGGCCACTCTCGACCAGCACCCCGATCGCGGTTCGGACCGCCCCCTCCCAGAGCGACTCGGGCGGGCGCGGGTCGAGGTCGACGTCGTAGATACTCGCCTCTTCACCCAGTGGTGCCCAGAGGCCGTGCGGGTCGAGCAGCGGCAGGTAGGCGCGCACTGCGGCGGCACGAACGACGTCCGCCCATCCTTCGCTCGTGAAGGGAGGGAAGAATCGTTCGCGGGCAACATCGCCATAGGGCGAGAGGTCCGCGCCGAGCTCGCGCTCCAGACGGCCGATCCGTGCGCCGAGGTGCGTGGCCACCTCGTGTGCAGGTCTGACTTCCTCGAAGAGTGGATCCTCGGCGGCGGCAGTGGCCGAGGCGGCGCTCGGCGCGATCGGCGCGTGCATCGCCGCCTCCCGCGATCGGTCGAACCGTGCGCGGAGGTCGCGTGTCCAGCGGAGGAGCGCGTCCGACACTTCATGGGCCGCCGAGCAGGAGGCCGGGTCAGTGTCTTCGAGCTCGCGGAGCAAGTTGCCGGCCTGGCGCGCGACGAGCGCAGGGATGGGCGAGTCAGGCGCGGCAGACCAGATTCCGAACGGGTCGAGCCAGTCGGCCGTCGCGGTCGCGAGCGCCGCCGTAGACACGCCGCCCGGAACGTACGCGAGCGTCGAGTGAATCTGGACGACGATCCGGCGGGCCTGCTCGCAGGTCAGCGCTGCGGGCTTCCCGGACGGCAGGGAGAAGGAGGCGGAGCTGTCGGCGACATCCTCCACCGCGTCGGTGCCCGTCGCGCGGTGGGTATCGGTCGGAGCCGGCGTCAGCGCAACGCGCGCCGTGAGCATCACGAACCCAACAGTCAGCGCCGCGAGCCCGAGCACTCCCGGGAGAAGTGGGATGCGCGGTGTCATGAAGCCCGGAAACTAGCCGATCACGGCCTCGTGCAACATCCCGAGCGAGCTCTTGAGCTTCCCGCGTGCGCACACCTCGATCTGGCGGACGCGCTCCTTGCTCACGCCGAGCGTGACCCCGAGCTGCTCGAGCGTCGTGGGATCATCGGCCATCATCCGCTCACGGACGATCATGCGCTCTCGCTCGCTCAGCGACGAGAGCGCGCGGGCGACGGCCTTCTTCGCGCGGGCGCGCAGCTCGCGAGCGCTCGACTCCTCCTCGGGAGACGGATCGCCGCCGGCGAGGCGCTCGACGGAGGGGCCCATGTCGGAGGTCGACGCGTCGAGGCTGGTCTCTCGTGCTGCGAGCACCGGCAACAGCATCGTCGCGCGCTCGACCGTCAGCCCCGAGACGCTCGCGAGCTTGACCGGGTCGTTCTCGCCGGTCGTCCGGTATGCGCGCAGCGCTCGGCGCTCCGCCTTCGTCGTCCCGAGCCGAACGACGCGGAAGCCGCGCACGACGTACTCGCGAATCTCCGCGCGGATCCAGTAGGCGGCGTACGTCGCGAGCCGACAGTCCTTCGAGAGATCGAACTTCCGGGCGGCCTTCAGCAGCCCGAGGTTACCCTGCTGGATGATGTCCTCTAGCGGCACGCCCCATCGGCGATATTCGAGCGCGATCGAGATGACGAACGGCAAGCACGCCTCGATGAGTCGACGCCCCGCGACCTCGTTGCCTGCGCGCCACTCGGCGGCGACGGCGCGTTCGGTCTCGCGGTCGAGCGCGGTGATCGAGCCAAGGTCACGCTGGTATGCGTGGCATGCCTGGAGCGAGCTGGGAGAATGCAAGCGAGCTTCGGAGCGCATCGGATACCTCCGCGGCAGCGACTGCCGCATGCCCGCAAACGGTGCACGGCGAATGCCACCCGGGAGCCGTCGCAAGTGGCCGAGATCGTTGGCGGGTCGCAGAGCGATCGCGCAACGGATGACTCCGGTCTCGAAACCACGCGCAGCCTTTGCGCAAACGACGACGCGGGCTCGAGCTCTTTCGTGGATGCCTCGCGCTGGCGAACATTGCCGAGGGCGCCGCGACCGTCAGACGTCGAACGACAGACCCTCGTACGCCGCGATCGTGTCGGCGAAGATCTCCTGCGCCCGCGCTTCCTTTTCGCGGACCGCGGCGTCGCTCTGCATCGGATCGTGGTGAAACAGGATGAGCCGCTTCACGCCCGCCGTCGCCGCGAGGAGCGCGGCTTCGGTGAACGTGCTATGCCCCCACCCAGTTTTCGGCCCACCGCGGCCCGAGGTGCCCGCGTACTCTTCCGGCGTGTATTGCGCGTCGTGAATGAGGATGTCGGCTCCCTGAGCCAGCTTCGTCAGCCTCGGATCGACGATGGCATAGTGCTCGGTGTCGGTGGCGTAGACTACCGATCGCCCATCGTGGTCGATGCGGTACGCCCAGACGCCGTTGGGATGGTTGCCACGCCCCGTCGTGATGCGGACGGTCTTGCCGTCTCCCGTCGGGAGCTCGAGCGCCTGGCCTTCGAAGAGATCGTTGAAGGTCATCTTCGCGCCCATGTCCGTCAGGTGGACAGGGAAGCTCGGGTGGTCCATCTGACCCGCGAGCGTCTCTTCGAGCGTCCTCGACACGTTGTTGCCACCGTAGAGGTGGATCGTGTTCCCCGGCACGAACGCCGGGTCGAAGAAGGGGAAGCCCTGGATGTGATCCCAGTGGACGTGGCTGAAGAAAATGTGAGCTTCGAGCGGCATCTCGGCCGCGAGCTTCTTGCCGAGCAGTCGCAGGCCAGTGCCGCCGTCGAACACGAGGATCGCCTTGCCCGCGCGGATCTCGACGCAGCTCGTGTTGCCGCCGATGGCGACCGTGTCGGGACCGGGAGTGGGAATGCTCCCTCGCACCCCCCAGAAAGTGACTCGCATCGCTTCCTCTGTGCCCTCCTGACCTTGATACGGCCCACGTCAGCGCTTCGTCAACCTCCGTCTCGCGCATGGTCGTCATTGGCGAGGTTCCGGATCGCGCGTAAGAGTGTTCTGTGCCGGCGCAGGGTGCGGAAAACGCCGTGGACGCCATCGTCGTGCTCGGATGTCGGCCGGTGTGGTCGGAGACCGGTTGTCTCGAGGGCGCCCTCGGCCGCAGGGTGCACGCGGCCGGGCAGTGGTTCGTCGGCAAGGTCCCCAAGCCGCTCGTGGTCGTGACCGGGGGGCGAACCTGGAACGGCGTCGTCGAGGCAGACGCCATGTGCGACGAGCTCGTCCGTCTGGGGGTCGACGCCAGTCTTATCGTCCGCGAGCGCTGCTCCCTCACGACCCGCGACAACGCGAGGCTCTCGGGCGTGCTGCTCGCGCGGCTCCGCGTCGGTCGGGTGACGATCGTCACATGCGACTGGCACATCGCGCGGGCCTCGCTCTGCTTCCGGCGGGAGTCGCTCGCGGTCGAGACGTTGCCCGTGCCGAGCCCCGAGATCGCCGGCTTCGCACGCTTCCGACGAGGCGTGCACGAGTGGGCTGCGAGTCGCCTCGACACCGCCGCGAGAGGACCCGCGTGAAGGCGCCCAGCGTCGTCGCGCTCGCGCTCGCGGTCTCGGCCGCTGCGTGTGGCTCCAACCGTGCTCGAAGCGTCGGTACTGGGGGCAGTGACGCCGGAGGCGTCCGTCAGTCCGAGCGAGCCCCACGGTCACCCGAAGGTGGCGCTGTGCTCGCGGCGATCGAGCGGGCCGAAGACGAGCGGCGTCTCGGCGACATCCAGGAGCCATGGGAGACCGGTGGCGACGTCGAGGTGCGCCGACGCGCGATGCGCGCGGTGGCGCGGGTTGCCGAGCCGCCGAGCGACGCGGCGACCGAGGCCGCGCTCATGCGCGGGCTCGGCGACGAGGATGCCCAGGTCGTGGGCTGGGCCGCGTATGGCCTCGGCTGGAGTTGCAAGGGGAGGGAAGAGGCACGCGTGCGCGCGCTCGCAGCACGGGGAGCGACGCTCGCGGCTGAAGACCCAGGGGCCGCCGCACGCCCGAACGGCCGCGACTCGATCGACGCCCCCGCTGCCATCGCGCGCGCCGTAGGGCGTTGCGGAGGGCCGCTCGCTGAGGGGGTTCTGACGGGGCTGCTCCGATCGAGCGCAAACGACACTCTGGCAGAGGAGGCGGCATACGGGCTCGGCAGCCTTTCCGGTCGCCATCCGCTCACGGACGAGACGCTCGGTGCGCTCGTCGATCGTGCGATGGGCGACCCTGCCGCCGCGGCGACCGCCGCAGCGCTCTATCCGATCGGCCGTCTCGATCGTGTGCCCGAGCCGTGGGTACCTCGGGTGCTGAGCGCGGCCAGATCCGTGCTGGGGGGCGCTTCGTCGGTTCGAGGGTTCGCGATCCGAGCGCTCGAAAAGGTCGGCGCGGAAGCGGCTCAGGATCTCGGCAAGGCGTCGTCGTCGAACGAGCTTGGCGCCTCGACGCGCGCCGAGGCCGCGCGATCGCTGTCGAGGCTCGGCGTCCCAGGTCGTGAGGCGGCGGGATCCGCCCTCGCACGCGTGCTCCAGCAGCACGTGCTCGACGCGGGAGGCCTGTCGGGAGAGACTTTCAACGTCATCGTCGCGCTCCTCGACGCGCTGGGCCCCGATGCGCCAAAGCGCGCGGATACATCGCTCTACAACCTCGCGGCGCTCCCGCTCCCCGCAAAGGATCCACCCGGCCTCTTCGTGCGGACCGTCGCGTTGCGCTGCGAGGCGGCTCGCTTGCTCGCGCGGGCTGCGTACGACGCGCCGATTCTCGCGAAGTGCGATCCGGACCCGGAAGGCGAGGCGGGGCAGAGCGCGCGGCTGGCGGCGCTCATCGAGAGGCCCATCGTTCTCGATCGTCGAAAAGCGTTCCGTGGGCTCGCGACCAGCCCGCACGTTCGCGTTCGCGAGGCGGCGCTCGAGGCGATCGCCCAGCATCCCGAGCTCGACGAGGCGGGCCGCGCGCTCCTCGTGCAAGCGCTCGCGGCGCCCGAGCCAGGAGTCGTGGCGACCGCGGCCGCGACCATCGTGCAGCACCCCGAGCGAGTGCAGACGCTCGCAGCATCGGAGCGCAGGGCTGCGCTCGATCCGCACGCTCCCCCTCCGACGGCGCACCCGGCGATGGACCTTCCTCTCGACGTGAGCGCGGCGTTGTCCCGCGCGCTCACCCACGCATGGCCTGCCGACGCGGTGGAGACACGCACGGCTCTCCTCGACGCGGCCGTCGCCGTGAATCTCCCCGACACACGCGCGGCGGCGACGCGCGCGTGCGCCGACCCGAACATCACCGTGCGGGAGCATGCAGCTCGAGCGCTTCGGGCCCTCGGGGTCTCGCAACCCGTGTGCTCGGCGCCCGCGAGTGGCGGAACGAGACCGGCCATCGACGCTGGAGCCCCGCTCGCGACCGAAGGCCGCCCCGTCCGCGTCGTGTTCCAGATTGCGGGCAAGAAGGTCGCGATCGTCTTCGAGCCCGAGCTGACACCGCTCGCCGCTCGCAGGTTCGTCGGCCTCGCGCGCTCCGGCTTCTACCGCGGCATCGTCGTTCACCGCGTCGTCCCGGGTTACGTCGTGCAGTTCGGGGACCCGGGGGGAGATGGCTACGGCGGCTCGGGAGAGCTGCTCCGCTGCGAGACGTCTCCCGTTCCGTTCGGCCCGCTCGACGTCGGCGTCGCGCTGGCCGGACGCGACACCGGCTCCAGCCAGATCTTCGTGACGCTCGCGCGCTACCCCAAGCTCGACGGAGAGTACGCGCGGGTCGGACAGGCGGAGGGTGAGTGGGGAGCGATCGTCGAGGGGGACGTGATCGACTCCGTGACCGTCGAAGAGTGATAAGTTCCCCGGCCGCAATGCTTCTCGTCATCGACGTCGGCAACAGCAACATCGTCTACGGGCTCTTCGACGGAACGACCCTGAAGCACCAGTTCCGCGTCGAGACCGGGCGCTCACGGACCGCAGACGAGTATCGCGTCGTTCTCCACCAGCTACTGTCGATGAACGGCGTCTTGCCCACGCAGATCAAGGCTGCCGCGCTCGCCAGCGTCGTGCCTTCGCTCACCGAGCCGATGGCGGAGCTCGTGCGGCGGACGTTCGGGACCGATCCCCTCGTCGTCGGGCCTGGGATACGCACGGGGATGGCGATCCTCTACGAGAACCCACGAGAGGTCGGCGCGGACCGGATCGTGAACGCCGTCGCCGCCTTCGAGCGCGCGAAGGGCCCGGTCATCGTCGTCGACTTCGGCACTGCGACCACCTTCGACTGCGTGACGCCGAAGGGCGAGTACCTCGGCGGCGTGATCGCGCCAGGGGTCCAGATCAGCGCCGACGCTCTCTTCGCACGCGCGGCCAAGCTACCGCGCGTCGAGATCGCGAAGCCGCCGCACGTCATCGGCAAGAACACCATCCACTCGATCCAGTCGGGCATCGTTTACGGCTACGTCGGCCTGGTGGACGGCGTCGTCGGACGACTGCGAGCGGAGCTTGGGCACGACGCGGTCGTCATCGCGACGGGCGGGCTCGCGCGCCTCATCACGCCGCTCTCCACGACCATCTCCGAAGCGATCGACGAGCTCACGCTCGAGGGGCTCCGGCTCATCCACGAGCGCAATCCGCAGCACGTCGGCCGCGCGTGACGCGCGCAGCGACCGCGCGTCACGTCGGTCATGGCCTCGGCGCGGCGACGCTCCCATCGCTGGCGTTCCTTGCGCTGGCGATGATCGTCGCCATGCGGTTCGGCACCGAACCGATCTCTCTGATCCGCGCGGTCACCGACGCGGCGTCGCTCGACCGCGTCATCGTGATGGAGGCTCGACTCCCGCGCGTGCTGCTCGCGGCCATCGCGGGGGGCGGGCTGGCGATCGTCGGCGTCGCGTTCCAGGCCGTGCTCGGCAACCCCCTCGCAGAGCCGTATGTGCTCGGAGTCTCGGGAGGGTCGGCGCTGGGGGCGACGCTCGCGATCGTCCTCGGGTTTTCGGGGATGACCCTGCTCGGGGCCGGGGCCGTCCCGGTCGCAGCGCTCGCCGGTGGCCTCGCAGCGACCGCCTTCGTCGCGACCGTCGGCCGCTCCGTCGGTACCTCACCTCGGACCTCGATGCTGCTCGCAGGGGTGGTCGTGAACGCGATGACCTCCGCCGCCATCACGCTCGTCAAGACGCTCGTCGCTGCGAGCCAGGCGCAGGAGGTGCTCTTCTGGCTGACCGGGTTCCTCGACGCGAGCATCGGCGGCGCGCAGCTCGGGTGCGTGGCGGTCTATGTCCTCGCCGGAAGCGTGAGCCTCCTCCGCGACGCCGGGAGGCTGAACCTGCTCTCTCTGGGAGACGAAGGGGCGCTCCATCTCGGGGTCGACGTGCAGGCGCTCGAGCGACGCACGTTCATCGCGTGCTCGGTCATCGTCGGCGCGATCGTGAGCGTCACCGGGCTCATCGGGTTCGTCGGGCTCATCGTTCCTCACGCGCTGAGGCGTCTCTTCGGGCCAGACGCGCGTACGCTGCTGCCGGCGTCGCTCTTCGCGGGGGGCGGGGTGCTCGTGCTGTGCGATCTCGGGAGCCGTGTCTTGTTTCGATGGTTTCACCGGGAGTTGCCGGTGGGCGCCGTCACCGCCCTCCTCGGCGGTCCGCTCTTCCTCGTGCTCTTGCGGAGACGGGAGGGAGGCGTCGATTGACGCTCCTTCGTGTGCGATCGAAGCGCGCTCGTCCGATGACGTTCGCTTCCCGTCACCTGTTCGAGTGACACCCTCCTGCGCGGCACCTCGCTACGCTCGACAGCGGAGCCCTCATGCATCACCTCGAGACGTCGAGCTCACTCATCGAATCGCACTCCCGCCCGTGCGAACGGCGCGTCCGGTGACCCCCTTCGCCAGCAGGGTCGCGTCCCCTTCGATCGTCCCGGATCTCGTCGCGCCGAAGAAGCTCGACCGCGCTGAAGCGGTCGCCGCCATCTCGCGCGAGGTCAAAGAGAGCGTCTTCCGCCCTTCGGACATCGCCCAGGCAAGGATCGATGAGGCTGCGTTCTTCTATGCGCCGTTCTGGCGCGTCGACGTGTCGGTCGACGGCTTTCACCTCGGCCTGACGACCCTCCGGAGCGGCCCGGACACCGTGCTTCCGTTTCCCACCGGGGGTGCGCGGAGCTCGTCGGCGGCCATCATGATCCCGGCGCGCTCGACGCTGCCGTACACCCCGAAGCTTCCCAGCAAGCTGCTCGGCACGCTCTCTCCGGTGCCGCCGCTCGACATCGAGCTCCACGAGCTCGTCACGGTGGCAGGGCTTTCCACCCCTCTACCCGTCGGAGACTGCATCGACGCGGACGTCACGCGCGAGCTCGCGGAACGGATCGCCGCCGGCCTGCTGCGTCAGAGCGTCCAGCCCCGGTCCGCGCTGTATGCCAAATACGAGACCCTCATCCGCGACGCGACGTGCGTCTACTACCCGCTCTATTTCGCCACCTACCGGTACGTCGGAGAGGCGAGCGCCGCGAACGACGAGGAGTTCTTCGTGATGATCAGCGGAAGGACGGGAAAGCCGGCGTCCGTGAAGCACCCGTCGGCCGCACGCGCGGTCGCCGCGAAGTTCAGGAAGCTGCTCTCGTTCGACTGGTAGAGCCCGCCCCTCCGCGGCTTGCTGCGGGCGAGCGCGCGGTCGCCGCGCGGTTGACAGTGGCGAAGTGAGACGCAGCTTGGGACCGCGGCGCGAATTGCCCGCGATTTGGACCCGTCGGGAGCGAATGCCCTGGCGAGAGGAGGTTGTCATGGTGGAAGAAGCTCGGGCTGGTGAGGCCGGTTTGCTGGACGCGTATTCCATGGCCGTGGCCGGCGCGGCCGAGCGCGTGGGGCCGTCGGTGGTGAAGGTCGAGGTCTCGTCGAAGCTGCGCGGTCGCGATAGCGGACGCGGTCGAGACGGCGGGAGCGGCAGCGGGTCCGGGTTCTTCTTCACGCCGGACGGATTTCTGCTCACCAACAGCCACGTCGTCCACGACGCGGAGCGCGTCCAGATCATGACGCCGGACGGCCAGAGCCTCCGCGGATATCTCGTGGGCGAGGACCCGCACACGGACCTCGCGGTGCTCCGCGTCCACGACGCCGAGGCGCACCCCGCATCGCTGGGAGAGTCGCGTCGGCTTCGCGTCGGGCAGGTCGCCGTCGCCATCGGCAATCCCTACGGGTTCGCCTGGAGCGTGACCGCCGGAGTCGTCAGCGCGCTCGGCCGCACGCTGCGTACCGCGACCGGCCGCCTCGTCGACAACGTCATCCAGACGGATGCTGCGCTCAACCCGGGCAACTCCGGCGGTCCGCTCGTCAACTCGCTCGGGGACGTGATCGGCGTCAACACGGCGATGATTCGACCCGGTCAGGGGATCTGCTTCGCGATCCCGATCGACACGGCGGTGTGGGTCGCAGCTGCGCTGATCCACGACGGTCGAGTGCGCCGCGCGTACCTCGGAATGGCAGGCCAGACCGTCCCGATCCTCAAGCGGCTCACCGTGCATCATGCGCTGCGCAACACGTCCGGCGTGCTCGTCGTGTCGACCGAAAAAGGGTCTCCGGCGGAGCGCGCGAGCATCCGTGACGGCGACATCCTCATCGCTCTCGCAGGTCAGACGATCGAGAGCATCGACGACCTGCACCGACTCCTCGCCGGCGACCGCGTAGGCGAGAGCCTCCCGATCGAAGCGCTGCGCGGAACGGAGCTGATCAAGGCGAGCATACGGCCGTCCGACGGGGTCCGTCGCGCGGCGTGAGCAGGCTGCTCAGTCGAGTGGCCACGCGACGGCGTCGGTGCCCTCGATGGGAGGCAGCGACAGGGGCTCATGATCGACGAGGGCCGGATCCACGCTCGTGGTGGAAGCGGCGGCACGCCACCACGGGGTGACCTGCTCGACACGCGCGGGCTCGACCGGTTCGCCGAGCCGCGGCATGACCAGGTGAGTCCCACGCGCGGGGGCTAGCTCGAGCAGCGTCTCGGCGGGCTCGTCCCACGCGTGCATCGCGAGGTTGAAGGTGCCCCAGTGGACCGGCAGAAAGGCGCCGCCGCCCAGCAGTGTCAGCGCGTCGAGCGCGTGCTCGGGGCCTAGGTGGATATCTCCCCACGCTGGATGGAACGCCCCGACCTCGAGCATCACGAGATCGAACGGCCCGAGCCGCTCCCTGATCTCCGCGTACTCCGGCGTGAGCCCCGTGTCGCCGCTGAAGAAGACCGCGTGCCGGGATCCGCGAACGACGAGCGACGACCATAGCGTGAGGTTCCGACCGTGCAGCGTGCGACCGGAGAAGTGCTGCGAGGGGGCAGCGGTGATCGTCAGGCCGCCGCCGAGCTCCACGCTCTCCCACCAGTCGAGCTCGCGGATGCGCGCGGCCGGTACACCCCACGCCTCGAGGTGCGCCCCGACGCCGAGGGACGTGACGAACGGAACGTCGAGCCGGGCGAGCTCGAGGATCGTCGGATAGTCGAGGTGGTCGAAGTGGTCGTGCGAGATGACGACCGCGTCGAGCCGAGGCAGCGAGGTGATCGACACCGGGACGGGCTGAAAGCGCCTCGGCCCCGCGAACGTGACCGGCGACACGCGCTCGCCCCAGACCGGATCGGTGAGAACTCGAAGCCCGTCCAGCTCGAGCAGCACCGTCGAGTGGCCCAGCCACGTCGCGCGCAGCCCGGTCTCCGGCCCTCGTGACCAGTGCTGCAAAGGGCTCGTCGACGGTAGCGGGGCAGGCGGCGTCCGTCGTTGCCCGCCGCAGAGAAACTCCGAGATCGTCGGCGCGACACGGCCCTTCTTGAGGCCCGGCGCCACGGGCGCGACGTTGTGGAACGAGCCGTCGCGGAACCGCGGCGAAGCCTTGACGCGGTCGAGTCGCAGGCCGCTTGCCCGTGCGCCGAAGGATGCCAGAGCCATGTTCACTGCGTGCCAACACGTGCGTGTTGGCCCTCCGTAGACCTACGTGGACTTCGCAAGGCTCCGTCCACTTCGGTTCACGTTGGGATGATCGTGGCGGCAGAGGCGTTGCGTCGCGTGACGTGGTCGGCGGTCGAACCGCGGCCCCGGTGCAGGATGCCCCGCTCTCGAGGTCGACGTGGGGTCGCTCGGTACGTCCTGCACATCGAGAGAGCCTGACCTGGCTCTGTCCCTCCAGAGACCGCGCGTGTCGACGTGGCACGCTCGATGCTCTTCCAGTCGGGTACGATGTCTCGACTTCCTGCACTCGTCCTCGTCTGCGCGGCCGTCGCGCTTCGCGTCACCGACGCCTCTGCACAGACGACCCCCACGCCGCCGCCGTGGTGGTCGCCGCCGTTCGTCGTCTGGTACCCCACTCCCGCGCCGCGTCCGCTCCCGAAGCCAGCAGCGACCTCGCCCGCCGCCGTTCCGTCGGTGGCTCGAGCGAGCGTGGATGCGTGGCCGCGCGACTGGGCGCAGATGGAGGAGGAGGTCTTCGCGCTCACAAATCAGCGACGCGCACAGGGCGCGGTATGCGGTGGTCAGAGCTATCCGCCAGCAGGTCCTCTCACGCCGGACACCGTCTTGCGGGCAGCGGCTCGCGAACACAGCCGCGATATGGGCGCGCGAAACTACTTCGAGCACGTCTCGCTGGATGGGCGCTCCCCGATCGACCGGATGCACGCGGCCGGCTGGGCGGGACGGACGGGCGGAGAGAACATCTATGGAGGCCACAAGGATGGCGCTCCTCTGTCGGCCGCGGAGGTCGTCGCGGGCTGGATGGAGAGCCCAGGCCACTGCACCAACGTCATGAACGCCCGCTACAAGACGCTCGGCGTCGGCTTTGCTGCGGCGCCGCGCTCGCGTCTCGGCAACTACTGGACGCAGGACTTCGGCGGGTAGCGGCCGCGCCATACACTTGACCCTTCAGTCGGCGGCGCTCCATGCCGTTGTCCTCCGTACGATGAAGTCGACCATCCACCTCGCGTACGCGAGCGCGGCCACGATCCCGTTTTCGGAAGCGATGGTGCGGGAGCTCCTTTCGCGCGCTCGCGCACACAACGCCTCGATCAACGTCACGGGGATCTTGCTCTACACTTCGGGGTCGTTCTTTCAGCTGCTCGAGGGGGAAGCCGACGTGGTGGAGCCGCTCTTCGCGCGTATCCAGAGCGACACCCGGCACCGACGGATTTCGACGCTGGTTCGTGAACCGATCGACGAGCGCGAGTTCGAGGACTGGTCGATGGGGTTCGCGAGCGCCACGCCGAAGGATCTCGCGACTGTCCCCGGATTCAACGCGTTCTTCGTCAAGCATCAGACGCTCGACCATCTGAGCGAGGGGCTCGCACGCCGCCTCCTCACCGAGTTTCGACGGGGGCAATGGCGGATGCGTATCGAGAAGTAGCGGCGAGCGCGGCGAAGACGAGTGCGAGCGGGCGATTGCGAGGCGGCTCTCGCCGATGGTGCTGGCGCTGGTCCGGCCGAGCATCTAGCGTTCGTCACTCGAGCCGCGTGTCGACCACGCAGGCATCCACCCGCTCAAGATTGCGCCGTGTGCTCCGCGGGTGCTCGAGGAGTTGACCGCATGAAGCCAGCGCTGGTCGTGAGGGTGCCGTTCGTGGTCGCAGCGGGCCTCGTCGCGAGCTGCGCGAACCTGAGCGGTCTGAGCGACTCGACCGCCCGGGACGGCGGGAGCTCCGATGCAGTGGCGACCTCGCACGACGTGGGGGCCGGCTGCCTCATCGGCGGGAAGACCTACGCGAGCGACGCGCGGGACCCGACGAACGCCTGCCAGGGCTGCCTGCCCACCGTCAGCAACGACGGGTGGAGCGACGTGAGCGACGGCACCAAGTGCGGAGTCGGAGGGATTTGCCACACCGGCGCTTGCGTGAGCGGGTGCGAGATCGGCGGGGTCGAATACGCGACCGGCGCGACCAATCCGAACGACCCATGCGAGAGCTGTCAGCCCGGTGCGAGCACCGCCGTGTGGAGTAGCCTCCCGGATGGAGTCGACTGCGGCAACGGGCAGCTCTGCGGCAGCGGGGTCTGCGGCCAGCGGTGTGACATCGGCGAGACGGTGTTCGCGTCGGGCGCGGCGAACGCGAGCAACAGCTGCCAGAGCTGTCAGCCCGGCACGAGCACGACGGCGTGGACCGACGCAGCGAACGGAACGAGCTGCGGCACGGGCGACGTATGCAGCGGCGCGATCTGCGGCGCGGGCTGCTACGTAGGCGGGGCCGTCTACGCGTCGGGTGCTGCGAATCCCGGCAACCCCTGCGAGAGCTGTGATCCGGCCGCGAGCACCACAGCGTGGACGCGCGCAACGAACGGAGCAGCATGCGGTCCGGGGGAGGTGTGCAGCGGGGGGACTTGTGGCGCAGGCTGCTCCATCGGCGGGACGGTCTACCCCTCGGGCGCAGCGAGCCCGAGCGGCAGCTGCCAGACGTGTCAGCCCCTGACGAGCACGGTCGCATGGAGCAACGTTCCGAACACGACGAGCTGCGGCGGCTCCGGGACGTGCTCGTCCGGGAGCTGCATCCAGCCTCCGAGCTGCGCCCCGGGTGGCGCGGGGATGACAAACTGCGGCGCGACCGCCGAGAGCTGCTGCGTGAGTCCCGAGGTGCCCGGTGGGACGTACGACCGGACCTACACGAACGTGGGCACCGGACCGACGGGCCAGGCGGACCCGGCGACAGTGAGCGGGTACCGCCTCGACAAGTACATGGTCACGGTGGGTCGGTTCCGCCAGTTCGTGAACGCCTGGGACGGCGGAGCCGGGTACACCCCTCCGCCGGGGTCGGGGAAGCACGCGCACTTGAACGCAGGGCAGGGGCTCGTCGACAGCGGAGCGCAGGGCACCGTCGCGTCGTACGAGCCAGGCTGGGTCGCGTCGGATGACAGCAACCTTGCGCCGACGAACATGAACCTGGCCTGCGACGCCACCTACGCAACCTGGACGGCGGCGGCGGGGAGCCAGGAGAACCTAACGATGAACTGCGTGAGCTGGTACGAGTCGTACGCGTTCTGCATCTGGGACGGCGGGTTTCTGCCGAGCGAGGCGGAGTGGGAATACGCGGCGGCGGGCGGGAGCCAGGAGCTCGAGTATCCGTGGGGTGCGACCCCGCCAGGAACGGCCAACGACTACGCGATTTACGGCTGCTACTACCCATCAGGGTCGGGGAGCTGCTCCGGCGTGTCGAACATCGCACCCGTGGGGACAGCGACGCTGGGTACTGGACGCTGGGGCCAGCTCGACCTGGCCGGAGATCTCTGGGAGTCGAATCTGGACTGGTATGGCGCCTACGTGGATCCGTGCACCGACTGCGCATACCTCACAGCCGCCGCCGGCTCTGCGCGAGTGATCCGCGGCGGGCGCTTCAGCGGCAGCGCGTCGCTCTTGCTCCCGGCGAGCCGCGGCAACAACGCCCCGACGGCGCGCGACAGCGACCTCGGCTTCCGCTGTGCCCGGACCCCATGATCGGTATGCGAAGTCCGCGCAAGTCGGAGTGGCAGCTGGAGTGAACGCCCGCGAAGAGACGCTGCTCGCGAAGATCGAGGCTGCCTTCTCCGACGTCAGGTATCCGGGCGACGAGGACCTCACGGACAGCGCCCATGGCGAAGAACCGAAGGCCCTGGTCGAGGACTTTCGCGGCAAGACCGACTGGCGTGCCCTGTCGCCGAAATTCATCGACCGGGCTGGTCAGGGCGCCGCCCTCTCCTTCTTCTCCGCCGCCGCCCTACAGGCGCTCGAGAGCTACTGGCGGCCGCGCTTCTACTGCCATCCGGACGCTCACCTCCGCCTAGCTCGCGCGCGGAGCAGGGCGCGCCGCTTCCCGGTGAGCGGTGAGGACCGAGCTCCGGGTCACTTGCAGGTCGCGAGGTTGAGCCCCGCAACCTTGAACGCCGTGCATGTCCCCGCGACGCACGGGTCGGTCGCCGCGGTACACAGCGAGATCTCCCCCGGCCCGCAGGCCTGGCCGCAGTGCGAACCGGTGAAGCCGGAGCCGACGTCGTAGTTGCAGGCAGTCTCCGTGGTCACCGCGCCGACGCCGCAGCACACAGCACCGCTCGCGTTGCCCACGCAGTCGGTCGGACCGTTGCATTCCCAAGTGATGGAGCCGGCGATCGGGCAGGTAATCCCCCCCGCCTGGCAGCTCGAGCTCGACGGGGTCGTGCTCGGAGCCTCGCAGCACTCTTGCCCTGCGGTGCAGTGGACCGAGCCCGTCGGCGTGAACGGGCAAAACACGCCGGCCTCGACCTCCGGGTGAAGCTTGGGAGCGACGCCGCAGTCGACGCCTCCGCCAGCGTCCTTTCCGGGCATGGTCTGGCTGCCGCACAGCGATTGCGCCGCGGACTGCGCCGCCGTGCAGTCGCTGCAAGATGCACAGGTGATCTGCGTCCCGCCGGAGAATACGAAGACGGCGCTGCACGTGCTGGCGCCGACGGTCGTGCACTCCATGTAGGTCTGCCCGTCGGTGCACGAGCCCTTGGCCACGCACCCCGCGTGGGGTGCCGCATCGGTGCCCGCATCGACGATGGTCACGTGGCCACCGTCGTGCTGCGGCGAGCAGGAGCTCGTGAGCTCGCAAGGCACGCCGGTGTCGAACGTCACGGGATGACCCGCCTCGGCGGCTCCCCCGCAGAGCCCGCCTTGCAGGTACGACTGGAGCGTCGTCGTGCACACGGCCTGGTTCCCCGTTTGCGTCCCCGCGGCGACGATCGCGTTGCACGTGCTGGCGGTCGCCGCGCTCATTTTTTCGCAGCAGGTGCTGAGCGTCGCGCAGTCCGTGTCGGCCGTCGCCGCAGCCTTCGACGCACACGCAATCGCGCCGAGCGTGACGGGTGCGAGGGTGCCCGCGAGGACCAGGAGAAGAGTGCGAGAGGAAGCCTTCATGGGAGTGCGGCGGTTCTCGCACACTTTCCCGGACGTGCCAGCGTCTTCCGCCGCACGGCCGTCGCGCGGCTCGCGCGACAGCGACGGCCCGAGCCAGAGAATCGTTGACGTTCGTGGCAGGCTGCGAGACTCATCCGCAGCGTCGGAGCGTGACCAGACGGACCGGCGCGGGGGAGAACGTCATGGGCTCATTCGTGCAGAAGGCCGTCCTCGTCGGGCTCTGCGTCTCACTCGGGTCGACGGTGGGGTGTCATCGCCAGAAAGGGGCCGACAGCGCCAACGCGAAGAGCGGCAAGACCTCGAAGACCGCGAAGGCCGCGAAGGGAAGCAAGACCACCGCCGTGGGCGGCACGGCTGCTCCGACGACGTTCATGCTCGATGTACAGGCGACGGGAAACCCGAAGTACGACCAGTTCTTCGCCGACGTCACGGCGCTCGCGCAGCTCGTGTCCGACGCGCGTTACACGCTCGACTCCGCTCCGACCACGCTGAACACGGCCATGAACGTGACGGACGCGACCGACTTCAACACCAGCCTCGCGAACGTCAAGGCGAGGCTCGGCGGGAAGGTGACCCTCTCGATCGTCGACGGCCCGAACGGCGCTCAGGTCGCCGTCGTGCCCGTCGAAGGCGGCGAGGCGCTCTCGCCCGAGGACCAGGCGCTCGCCGACGCGTACACGAAGGTCGCGACCGACGTCGTCGCGATCCCGACGACGCTCGCAGCCGTGGTGGCCAAGACGGCCGACATCACGCAGCAGGCCGCGGACCTGGGCGCGAGCGCGAAGTCGGACTTCACTGGCATCTCGGCCATCCGGACCGTGCCGTCGGTGCTCGTCGGGCTCACCAAGGTGGTGGCCGCGGTGAAGAGCATCAGGGCCGATGTGCCCGTCATCGTCGACCGGTCGAGGGCGATGACGGTGGCGATCAAGCAGCTGCTCTAGAAGCTTCGCGTTCGTGACGAAGCGCGTGACGCAGCCGGGGACCCGCCGTGCAGGCCCCCGCGTCGTCTGCGCGCCGGCTCGCGCGCGTAGAGCGGCTTACTGTACGTAGACCGCCATCGCCGTGGCGAGCGCGACGTTGTCGGTGAGCGTCTGCCACCCGGCGGCGGTCGTCTGGTTCGAGTAGAGGATGAGGGCCGCGGCTGCGGTGTTCGACCCCATCGGAGGGAGCGTCGACCACTGGCTCTCCCACGCGCAACCCTCGGCGCCGTTGAAGGTGATGTCGAGCCAGCCGGTGTCGGCCGGGCAACCGCCGTAGCTCTTGTTGATTAACCAGCGCCGGCCGCCCGTACCCACCAGGTTGTCGCCCGCGATGGAGAAGAAGTTGTAGGTCCCCGCTGCGGTCATGTCGGTCCAGGTCGACGACTTCAGGTTCGCGGCGGCAAACCACGACGAGATGTTCGTCGAGGACGCCACCGGGATCGCGAACGTCATGCTCTGTGCCTCTTCCTCACCCTGGTAGACGACGACGCGCGTCTTCGCGACGGCGAAGCCGCCGACCGCGTTGAAGTCGGTCGAGACGATGCGGCTCAGGTACGGACCCATGGGCGCCGAGGGCGCTCATCGTGTTGAGCTGCTGGGGGATGGACTCGTTCGTCGCCGCGCCGGTCCAGAGCGCGTTCGCGTCGTCGGTCTTCGGGAGGCCCGACCCGAACTTGTACGCCATGGTCCAGCCGCCGCCGGCGTGGGTCATGTCGCAGTACACCGCGTTGCTCACGGCGCCGTAGGTGAGCGGGTAGATGCCGGAGATCGTGTAGCCGGCCGCGAGGTGCGCCGCGCAGGACGCCTTCGCCGGGACGACCGTGCGGAAGTCGGTGTTGCGCACGTAGAGGTACGCGAACGCCGCAGTCGCGCCGTTGTTGCCGCTCGGGACGCAGCCCGCGCTGTTGCCGACCGTGTAGCTCGGCTCGCCGCATGACGCGCCGTTGTTCCCGAGGCCCATGTACGAGTCGGGTGACGTGCAGTCGGAGTTCTCGTTCCCGAGGAAGCCGACGCGGGTTCGGCCCCACGACGCGTTGCCTGCCGTCGTGTCGACGTTGATGCCGCCGTAGTTGCAGTTCGGCTGGAGGAACGACGGCTGCGTGAGAGCGAGCCACTCGGACCGAGTGGGCGAGCCGGAGCCGGCCGGCGGGCCGTTCTGCGCGGCGTAGCCGGCGGCGCCGATCGCGTTCTCGGCCGGAATCCCTGGTTGCCCTGCCGCGATCGGGGTGTTCGACGCGAACAGCGCCTGCAGCGACGAGGTGGTGACCTTGCCGGCGGCGCCTGCGGTGTACGCGACCGCGCCGGGCAGCGAGAACTGCACGTAGGTGATGGCGGCGACACCGGCTGCGCTCGCCATGCCGAGGCGCACCTGCGTCAGCGGCAGCGTGTTGAACGAGGCGTACTTCGCGCTCAGCCTCGTCGTGATGTCGGGCGCGGCGGTGTTGAAGAGGTAGTTCGGGTCGGTGACCGTCTTGGTCGTCCAGGTCGACGCGTTGTAATCGAAGCGGGCCGCGTTCACGTCGTTCGCGGTGCCGTCGGCCTTCATCGTCAGCGTCCAGCCACCGCCGTCCGCCGCCATGTCGCAGTAGACGACGTACGGGACGATCGGCCCCGCCGCGCCGTCCGGGTCGATGGTGTACACGCCGCTCGCGAGCGCCGGCGCAAGGAGGTGCAGCTGCGCGCAGTCCGTCGGCAGCGCGCCGAGAAGGCACTGCCCGCTCGGCACGCAGTCTCCAGGCACCGCGGGTGCTGCGCCGCAGACCGATTGGCCCGCCGGGCAGGCGCACGCCGACATCGCGCACGACGCTCCCAGCGCGCAGACGTCCCCGCAGCCTCCGCAGTTGCTCGGGTCCGTCGTCGTGTTGGCGCAGTACTCCCCCGCGCCCGTTCCGCAGACCGTCGGCGTGGCGAGAGGGCAGGGAATGTCGCAAACGCCGCCGACGCACGTCTGACCCGCCAGGCACACCGTGCCGCACGTCCCGCAGTTGCTGCTGTCGGTCATCGTATTGGTGCAGATCGCCGTCGCGCCCGTTCCGCACGCGTTCGGCGTCGCAGCCGCGCAGCCGCACGCGCTGTTCGTGCATGTCTGCCCCCCGGGGCACACCGTGCCGCACGCGCCGCAGTTGTCGACGTCGGTGATCGTGTTCGCGCAGAACGCCGTCGCGCCCGTCCCGCAGTAGGTGGGCGTCGCCATCGGGCAGTCCGAGACGCACTTGCTGGCCGCGCACACGGTGTCCACCGTGCACGCCGTCCCGCACGCGCCGCAGTTCGCGTTGTCCTTCGTCGTGTCGGTGCACGCCGTTCCGCACAGCGTGGTCGTGCCGGAGCACACACACGCTCCTGCGGTGCACGTGAAGCCGGTCGTGCAGGCCTTGCCGCAGGTCCCGCAGTTCATCCCGTCCGTCATCAGGTCGGTGCACATCTCCGACGCGCCGGTGCCGCAGGTGTTGGGCGTCGTCGTGGGGCAGGCGCACGCGCTCGCGACGCAGCTCTGACCGGTCGGGCACGTCGTGCCGCACGCGCCGCAGTTGGTGGCGCTCGTCGCGGTGTCGACGCAGGCGCCGCCGCACATGGCGCTCCCGGCCTCACAGCTCGCTCCCGTGTCGGGATGGGTGACGACGTCGACCTGACCACCGGTGTCCGTCTGACCGCCGGTGTCGGCCTGACCGCCCGTATCCTTCGGGCTCGTGCCGTCCTTCTGGCCGGTGTCCTTCTGGCTGCCGGTGTCCTTCACCGCGCCGTCCTTGTTCGTCTGCGCGGAGTCCGGTGAGCCGACCGACGTGTCTGTCGCGGCGTCCGTCGACTCCGCCACGCTCGTGCCGCTGCCGCAGCTCGCGCCGCTCAACGCGGCGACGACCGCGAGCGGTGCCAGCACCCCGAAACCTAGACTTGCCCGCACGGTCGTCTCGCTCATGACTCGTTCTCCAGTGCGGCGCTTAGACTACGGCGCGCGCGTCGCGTCCACTTCGGCGCCGAGCGGGCCCACCCCTCACGAGCTGAACGGCCAGCCCGGAGCAAGGACGATCCTCAGGATGACCTCCGTGAACAGCGGCGACGTCAGCACCATCGCTCCGACCACCCATGTACGGCGGAGGCCTCGCCGGAGGCGCGCGATCCCCAGCCGTCGCTCCAGCATCACTAGCGCCCCCTGCAGGACGAAGTAGCCGAACATCACGAGCGCGGGCGCCGCGCCGATCGCGACGAGGACGACGTACGCGTGGAAGAGGGCGCTCGCCGTGAACGCGAGCGCCACGCCCACGGCCGGGTATCCGCGACGGGCGAGCGGGCGGAACACCGTCGCCTGCATCCACGTCGTCACGAGTATCGCCCACCGCCGTCCCCAGAGCTCCTGGATCGAGAGCGAGAGGATGGGGTGACGATGGAGCGCCGGCACGGAGAAGCCGAGCGCGGCGTAGGCGAGGCGCATCACGCGGTAACCGCCCTCGATGAGCGCGTAGACGACGACGAGCGCCGCCGTCCATCGTACCGCCCAGAACAGGGGGCGGTCTGTCGCGAAGGGTCGCGCCCAGTCGACGACGAACGCGAGCGCCGCGAGCCCTTGCCACGCGAGCGCGAGCGCCAGGCCGCGCACGTCGAACGAACGCGGCGCGCGCTTGCACTGCCGGGTGTCGACGGCGCTGATCGTGTGGAGGAGCCGCATCCTTAGGGGCGGAGTCCACGAGAGGAGGTCGATGACGCGCATCGCCTGTACGAAGGTGGCGAGCGCGAAGAGCGTGCGCGCGAACAGCCACGACGCGGGGAGGAGGCACGGGACGAGGAGAGCCAGCGCGATCAACACGACGCTCGCCGCGCGGCGAAGGGGCGTCGTCCCGGCCACGGCCGCGGCACCGAGGGCGAGCGAGATCGCGAGAGAGACCGCGGATGCAAGCACGAGGACGGCAGGCACGGCGCGAGCGTATCAGCCCCTCGGTCGGGCTCGCGGCAACGCGGTCGTCGGCCGGCATTCGCTCGCTCCGCTGGCGGCGTTGGTCGTCACCGACCCGCCGGACTCGCCGCGAGCGCCGCGATTCGTGCGAAGCGCCTCGAGCTTCGCGTGACCAACCCCGCCAGCCTCGACGCGTCTGGCGGGTTTGCCGGCGCCCAACCCGCCAAACGCGCCACCGGAAGACGGGTTCTGGCGCGCACTGCCGCGGAGGTTCCGCCGGAACCCGTCACAGTCGGCCAAGCTGGCGGGTTTCGATCGAACGACCCGCGTCTTCTCGCCCTCGATGGCGGGTTCCGTTCGAACAAGCCCGCCACGCGAGGAAGGAACGGACGGCTTCTCGGGGAAGAACCCGCCAAGCGCGTTCAGAAACCCGCCACGCGAGGGCACATTGGCGGGCTTGTCTCGCTGAACCCCGCCAAGTGCTTGCAGCTTGAGCAGGTTGTCGCCGAGAACCCCGCCAGTGGTGTCGCCAAACCCGCCAACCCCTTCACATGTGCCGCCAACCTCATCGTCAACCCCGCCAACGTCGAGGCCATTGGCGGGCTTGTGGCTCACATACCCGCGATTCGCGTCGCCAACCCCGCCATTCGCGTCAACAAACCCGCGATTCGCGTCAACAAGCCCGCCATTCGCGCCAACAAGCCCGCCATTCGCGTCAACAAGCCCGCCATTCGCGCCAACAAGCCCGCGATTCGCGTCAACAAGCCCGCCAATCGGCTCCAGGAACCCGCCAACATATGCCACGAACCCGCCAAACGCGTTGAATGGCCGGCTCCGTGGGCCTAGCCTGGCGGCTTCCGCTCGAACAAAGCCGCCACCGGTCCGCCACTCGCCCGGCTTGCCCGCGCCAAACCGACGTTTCACGCGTCGCTCGGCGGGTTGTTCGGCACAAGTCACCTGCATGTCGTCGCCAGACCCGCCACGGTCCCCCTCCTCGCACCCGAGCAAGAGCCCATGCCCCGTCCGTTGCCCCTCCTCCTCGCTCTCTCCAGAGAGACGCTCTCCCTGAACCAGCAGGACCTCGCCGATCTCGTCGGCGGGTCGTGCCGATCGGTGCAGCGCTGGGAGGCGGCGCGGTCCACGCCCCAACCACAGAGCATTCACCTGCTCATCGACGCGCTCCTCCCGCACGACCCGGCGCTCGCCGCCGAGCTCGAGCTCTGGGCTCCTCGTCCGAAGGCAGCGGCGGTGCTTGCGGAAGCGCCGCGACCCGCGGCCGAGCCCCCCCTGCCGCCTGCGTCGGCCGCGACGCCGGCCCCAGCGCCGATGGTCCCGTTCGCGCAGCGGACGCAACCTCGGGTCGAGACTGCGGCCGCTCCTCCGGTGCCTGCGACCCCGTCTCATGTCCTCGTCGACTCGGTCGTGTGCGCGGCGGCCGAGTCCGCGTCGCTGCTCCCGCAGGCGATTCGCCCGGCGATCCTCGCTGCGTTCGTGCGGGCGCGGGAGGGGGGGCTCACGATCGATGACGTCATCGGAGTGCTGGCGCCGATCGAGGCAACGAAGGCGAAGGACTGAGCCGCTCGTCGATCTGTCGCGTTCGAGCTCGAGGTCGAAGTTCGAGGTCGAGGTCGAGCCTGACCTTCCTCAGTGCGCCCCCACCACCAGATCATCCCGGTGCACGAGTACCGCATGCCCCGCGTCCTCCGCCCCGAGGTCTTTCGCGCGCCGACCCGCGAGCCTCGCCGCGTCCGCCGCCGCACACCGGACGAGCCCGCGCGCGATCTCCGTCCCCGTCGGGTCGACGATGCGCACCGCGTCCCCCGATCGAAAGTCGCCGCGCACGCCGACCACACCGACCGGCAGGATGCTCCGCCCGAGCGATTGCACCGCGTGCGCCGCGCCTGCGTCGAGCACGAGCGCGCCGCGCGGCCGGAGCGTGAAGGCGATCCAGCTCTTCTTTGCGGGGAGCCGCGTCGCGTGACCGACGAAGAGCGTCCCCACGTCCTCCCCCGCCACGATCGACTCGATCACGCCCGGTCTTCGCGCGTCGGCCACGACCGCGTGAGCGCCGGAGAACGTCGCCCGTCTCGCGGCCTCGAGCTTGCTCGCCATCCCGCCGGTGCCCAGCGCGCCCGTCGGCGTCACGGCGCTCGCGCGCACGTGCGGCAACGCGTCGCGCGCGATGTCGTGGACCACGCCGATGCGCGCCCCGTCGCTCCCGAGCAGACCGTCGACGTCGGACAGCAGGATCAGCAGGTCTGCGTCGACGAGCGGCGCCACGAGCGCGGCGAGCTGGTCGTTGTCGCCGAACTTGATCTCCTCGACCGAGACCGAGTCGTTCTCGTTCAGGATGGGGACCGCCCCCTCGTCGAGGAGCGCCCTCATCGCGGCCCGCGCGTTGTTGCCGCGCACGCGGTCGGCGAGGTCCGCGTGCGTCAGGAGGACCTGCGCCACCTCCAGGCTCTCCGCGCGGAACGCCTGCTCGTAGAGGAGCATGAGCGCCGTCTGACCTGCCGCCGCGGCCGCCTGGAGCTTGGCCATCTCGCGCGGGCGCGTCTTCCACCCGAGGCGTCGGACGCCGAGCGCGATGGCGCCGCTCGAGACGATCACGACCGAGCGCTCCTCGCGGTGCAAGGACGCGACCGCCTTCGCGATCCGCGCGTAGACCGCCGCGTCGGAGGCGAGCGTCCGCGAGCCCACCTTGATGACGACCCGCCGCGCCCGTTTCAGCAGCCCACGCTCCGACATCCGTGCGCGCGGCCCCTATCCCTGCGAGAGCACTTCGTCGAAGGCCAGGTCGAGGCGATGAAGCAGCCACGACGGGATCGTCGCCGTCGCGCTGAGCAGGCTGTCGACCGCCTGCGTCAGCTCGTCGCGCGAGTCGTCGGGGGAGAGCGGCGTCGTCGGCCACTGGAGGCCACCCTCGGGGCTCGCGACGCGGATGACCGCGCGCTCGATGGCGCTGCGCAGGGAGCGCGCTTCGCGGACCTCGACGCGCTTGTCATTATCGCGGCGTCCGTGCGTCAGGTACCGGTCGAAGAGGTACCCGAGGACGTAGGTCTCGAGCGCGGCGCGCAGCGGAGGGAGCACGGCGAGCGGTCCGAAGCGGACGAGGACCTTGCGGCCGATGTACGTGAACGCCTGCCCGACCGCGCTCTTCTTCTTCCCGCTCGACGACGGGTCGGCGAGGACGGTCCGCGCTCCCGGGCTCAGCGCGAGACCGTGGCGTGCGGCGATGTCCTGCACGAGCGCGCCCCGAAGCCGTCGCGCGAGCGCGTCGGGGAGCCACGGCAACGGCACCCCGCCCGCCACTGCGCCGAGGACGGCGAACGTCCCGAGCTGGCCGGGAGGCGGGCGCACTGGAGCGTCATCTCTGTCCTGCGATGCGAGCTCGCGAGACTGCGTGGTGGTCGGTGAGCGGTCGTCGGAGGGCATCGAGCGGATCTCAGGCGAAGGCGTGGGCGAGGGGACGGAGCTCGAGGATCACGGTGTCGGACGCCATGGCGACGTCGAGGATGTCGGTCACGCGGAGCGACTCGCCCAGATCGACCGTCCACGTCGCTCCCTGCCCCGAGACGCGCGCCCCGCGCTGCTCCGCGAGGTGCGCGAAGCGGGCCCCTCGTCCATGCAGCCGCAGCGCATAGCAACGGTCACGCGCAGCGACCTCCGCGGGGGCCCCCTGTCCGAGCACGACGCTGCCGTCGAGAACGACCGCCTCGTCGGCGTCCATCGCGATCGGCGACGACAGCGCGGCCCGCGCGGCGAAGAGAACGGTGCGCAGCCCCGCGGTCGCGCGCACGAGGGTCCTCGCGAACGTCCGCGCCGCATCCTCGGGCAGGCCTCGCAGCGGATCCTCGAGGAAGAGCGTCGTCGCGCCCGTCGCGAGGGCAGCGGCGACCGAGAGCGCGCGGCGCGCAGGGAGCGGGACGTGACGGAGCTTCACGTTCGCGAGCGCGTCGAGCTTGAGCCGTCCGAGCGCATCTCGCGTGAGCCGGTCCGCGTCTGGCGACGAATGACCGACGAGCCGAGAGCTCCAGCCCACGTACTCCGCGACCTTCCACGCGAGCGGCAGCGGCGGGTCGAGCGGAGCGCCTGCGAGGAGCCGATCGCGGACCGCGTCGGTCACCGGGACTCCGTCCGTGAGGAGGTCGCCGTGGCGCTGCCGGACGATCCCCGCGGCGGCCTTGAAGAGCACCGAAGGCCCGGCGAGCAGGAGCACCCGCTCGCCGGCGGTCTCGAGCGACAGCCCGTCGACCTGAGCCACGCCACCCTCGTCGACGCGCAGACGCGCCACCTCGAGCACGGGCCTCATGAAGACGCGACGTTAGCAGAGTCCCGGTGCCCGGCCCGTGACACAATGCGAGGCACGGTCGTCGCATCATGAGGTCCGCCCGGAGGAGAGATTGATGAATTCGCCGAAAGACCTCGCCACAATCGAGGGCGCCCGCCCCCAGCGTGCGGCCCTGTCCCCCCAGCGCTCGAGCGTGCCGGTGGTCGCGCTTGCCGCGCTGGTCGCGGCCTCCGCGCTTGCGACCGCGGGCTGCGAGTCCGCCGACTCGGCCCAGATCACCGCCCCGTTCGTCGTCGCGCTCGGCACGAGCGAGACCCCGTCGTACTCGGACGCGGAGCTCACGCTCTACGAGTCGCAGGTGGCCGTCCCGTTCCCGGTGCGAAAGCCCACCGGCGCCGAGCTCGGCGCGCTGAAGAGCGGCGTGAGCCCGTACCCTCACTCGCCCTACCTCCTCGACTCGAACGAGACGATCGAGGTCAGCTACACGATCACGAACCTCGACAACCAGTCGCACGACGTCTGGTTGCTCGTCGACCCGTGGAACGAGTTCGTGCGCTACAAGCCGGGCGTCACGGTCGTGAGCGATGACGAGACGGAGCCGAACCTGAGCGGCATCGAGATCGCCTTCATCCTCGCCCCGCTCCAGCGGCTCCAGGGGAACATCGAGCCGCAGGACATGAGCAACCTCGCCGTCAAGCTCGACACGGCGATGCAGATCATGGCGACCACGTTCACGATGGATTCGGCCTACGGCGCGGCGACGCTGCTCAACAACAACTTCAACGTCCAGAACATCCCCGGGTCGACCGACCCGCTGACGGCGCCCTACGTGCCGAAGGTGGTGGCCGGCCTCACCGGCTTCGACCTCGGGCTGCAATCGTACGAGCCGATGAACGTGGCGATCGAGGTGACGGTGACCGTCATCGACAACGGCAGCGGGAAGATCGAGCCTCCGGGGACGACGACCGGCCTCATCGGCGCGCCGCCGGCGTTCCTGAAGCTGCCCGGCTCGATGTAGCTCGAGGTACACTGCGCGGCGTGTCGGACCTCGGGGATCGCGTGCTCGGCCTCGTGCGCCGGCGCATCGCGCGACCGATTCTCCACGGGCTCCGCCGTCCGGGGATCCTCCGGCGAATGAAGGAGCCGTCCGAGGTGGAGCTCCTCGGGCACCGGCTCCGCACGTCCCCGGGCGTGTTTCACCCGCTCGACTTCTCCTCTTCGCTCATCCTCGCCAGGCATGTCGCCGCGCTCGTCCGCCGCGAGACGGGGGCCACGCCGATCCGCCTCCTCGACATGGGCACCGGGTCTGGCGCGATCGCGATCTCCGCGGCGGCGGCTGGCGCGACGGTGACCGCGTGCGACGTCAACCCGTCGGCCGTCGTGCTCGCACGCACCAACGTCGGGCTGAACGGCCTGTCCGTCGAGGTGCTCGAGTCGGACCTCTTCGCGGCGATCCCCGGCCGGCTCTTCGACGTCATCGTCTTCAACATCCCGTTCTACCCGACCGAGCCAGAGACCCACTTCGAAGCCGCGTTTCGCGCAGGGAAGGGGATGCGCACCGTCCACCGCTTCGCCGAGGGGGCCCGCCACCACCTCGCGAACGGCGGACGCGTCATCATCGTCTTCTCGGAGGACTGCGATCACGGAGAGACCCTGCGCGCGTTCTCCGACGTGGGCTTCCGGCTGGACGACGAGCAGGTCACGCGCCGCGCGCTGGAGCTGTTCTTCGTGGCGAGCTTCCGCCTCGAATGAGAGGTCACACGGAGCGCGGCGCAGGCGGCGTCTCTCGGGCGGCGCTGTGGCCTCCGGGGCAATGCGGGTGTCGCGTGCGGAAACACAGCCGTAACGACGACGGCACACGTCGCGCGTGGTACCCTCGGCTCTACTTGGAATGAGTGAATCCGTTGCGATTGTCCACGATTGGCTCACCTCCATGCGCGGAGGCGAGCGCGTCGTCGAGGCCCTGTACGGCGTCTTTCCGAACGCGGACCTCTTCACGCTGACGTGGGACCCTTCGCGGCTCTCGCCCTCCCTCGTGGCGCGAGGCGCGACCACCTCCGCCATCCACACGGTCGCGCACGCGCCGTTCGTCAGCGGTCGGTTTCGCGCGCTCTTGCCGCTCTTCCCGAGGGCGGTGGAGTCGTTCAACCTCGCCAAGTACTCGCTCGTCGTGTCGAGCAGCCACTGCGTCGCCATCGGCGCGCTCGCGCCGCAGGGAGCGCTGCACGTCGCGTACGTGCACTCCACGATGCGCTATGCACGCGAGGGGCAGAGCACCTACGAAGCGAGCGTGCCCGGCGGGCATCTCGGGCGGGCCATGTTCCGCGGGACGGCGCGCTATCTCCGTCGCTGGGAGGCCGAGGCCGCCGCGCGACCCCACGTCCTCATCGCCAACAGCTCGTACACGCGAGACCGCATTCGCACGTACTACCAGCGGGACGCTCAGGTGATCGAGCCGCCGATCGAGACCAGCCGCTTCGCGGACGCGGCCGCGGGATCGGAGGCGCGCGCGCGAGCAAACGCGGCGGGCAACGAGGGGCCGGCGCCGTTCCTCGTCGTGTCGGCCCTCGTCCCGAACAAGCGCGTCGACCTCGCGCTCCGGGCGTTCCAGGGTCGCGCCGAGCGCCTGATCGTCGTCGGCGACGGACCGGAGCGAGCCCGCCTCGAGCGACTCGCAGGCCCCAACGTCACGATGATCCGACGCGTCTCCGAGGGTGAGCTCGCGACGCTCTTCGCCGGCGCTCGCGCGCTGGTCCATCCCGGAATCGACGACTTCGGCATGGTCATGGTCGAGGCGCTCGCGGCGGGGACGCCCGTCCTCGCGTGCGCGGAGGGGGGCGCGAGAGAGATCGTGCACGACGGGGAGACCGGGCTCTTCATCGACGCCCCGACTGTGGAGTCGGTGCGGGCGACGGTCGACCGGTTCATTCGCGACGAGCGCACGCGCCCGTTCGACCCTTCGAGGCTGAAGGAGTTCGCGCGCCGCTTCGATCGAGCGAACTTCGAGCGCCGCTTCGCCGACGCCGTCGAGGACGCGCGCCGCCGCAGAGGGGCCCAGCACCTGAACGGCTCGCGGCGACACGTCCCGCCGCAACGGAAGCACCGACAACGCCTCCCGCTCTACACGGAGGCGGCGCCGGGCCCCGTCGAGACGACAGCGCTCGTGACCACCCCGGCGCATGCGAGCCCTCCGCCATCGCCTCCGCCGGCCTCCGTGTCGACGGCGAAGCGCGTGTTCGACGTCGCGTTCGCCGCGTGCGGGCTCGCGCTGACCGCGCCCTTCCTCGCGACCTCTTGCGCCGCCATCGCGCTCGGCTCCGACGGGCCGCCGCTCTTCTTCCAGCGTCGCACGGGGAAGGACCAGGTGCCGTTCACCATGGTCAAGCTCCGGACGATGGACGCCGAGGGTCGCGCGACGACGTTCGGTCGGTGGCTGCGTCCGCTCGGCCTCGACGAGATCCCGCAGCTGTGGAACGTCCTTCGCGGCGAGATGAGCGTGATCGGGCCGCGCCCCGAGGTGCCCGAGCGCGTGCTGCGCTACCGCAACGAGATCCACGAGTACGACGTGAGGCACCACGTGAGGCCCGGCATCACGGGGCTCGCGCAGGTGCGCGGGCTCCGGGGCGATCACTCGGGATCGATCGCGGACCGCCTGCGCTTCGATCTGGAGTACGTGCGCGAGTGGAGCCCCGGGATGGATCTGGAGATCCTCCTCCGCACGTTGCCGAGGGTGCTCGGCGACACGTTTGCGGCGCTCCAGGGCTGAAGCTCGATGGCCGGCGGCCGCGAGCCCGCGAAGGTGCTGCGGAACCTCGCGCTGAAGGGGCTCGCGCTCGGTCTCGAGCGCGGCTGTCGCCTCGCGGTGACGCTGTTCTCGGCGCCGATCCTGGGCGAGACCGCGTTCGGTCGCTTCGTGTTCGCGTCGACCGTCACGGCCTTCCTCGCGCTCGCCGCCGACCTCGGGCTCGGGCTGTGGACGACGCGCGCGCTCGCGACCGGCCGCACCGAACCTGCAGAAGTCGTCCGCATCGGGCTCATGCTCCGCGGCGCGACGACGCTCCCGTACGCCCTCGCCGTCGGCGTCGTCGCGCTCGCGACCGAAGGCGAGACGCGGATCGCGATCGTGCTCCTCGGCGTCGCCGCGCTCTTCAACGCGTTCGCCGACCACTTCGGCGCGATCCTTCGCGGCACCGAGCGGTTCGCGCTCGAGGCGCGCATGAACGCCGTCCGCGCTCTCCTCATGGTGGTCGCGGGCGTCTCCGCGCTCGCGGTGGGTCGCTCGCTCACCGCGCTCGCCGCTGCGATGGCGGCCTCGGGCGCGGCCGCGTTCGTCTACGGCGTCGCCGTCATCGCCCGGGTGCACGGCCTGTCGTGGTGGGCGGCGCGCGTGGACCGCAGCTCGTCGCTCGCGCTGGCCCGCACCGCCCTGCGAGGGTCGCTCCCGATCTGGCTCGCGGGCCTCGTCTCGCTCCTGTACTTCAAGGTGGACACGCTCTTCGTGCGGTGGCTCGCCGGGGACGCGGAGCTCGGGGCCTACGGCGCGGCCTACAAGCTGTTCGAGGGGGCGATGCTCCTCCCCTCCGTCGTCCTCGCGGTGACGTTCCCTCGGCTGGTGCGCGCCGAGGCGGACGTCGTGGTGCGCGATCGGCTCGAGCGACGCATCGCAGGCGGGTTGCTCGCGGCCGGGCTCGTCGTGAGCGCTGTCTTCTTTCTGGGCCGCACGCCGCTCGTGCATCTCTTCTTCGGCAGCGGGTTCCGCCGTGCCGAAGACTCTCTTCGCATCCTCGCGCTCGGGCTCCCCCTGGTGTTCCTCAACTACGGGCTCACGCACTTCCTGATCGCGCGGCACCGCGAGCGAGTGAACACGGTGCTCGCCGTCATGATGCTGGCGGTCGTCGTGACGCTCGACCTCGTGCTCATCCCGCGAGGCTCTGGGCCAGGAGCCGCCGCCGCGACGTCCCTCGCCGAGGTCGCCCTCACGACGGGGTGCCTGCTGGCGCTGGCGATGGCGACGCGACCGCGTCTTCCCCTCCGGTCGTCGCCAGGCCAAGGAGCACCCAGAACAGACCGAACGCCGGCGTGAACTCGAAGAAATAGTCGGACAGCCCGTGGACGAAGAAGCTCGTCGCGGCGACCGCGAAGCCGAGCCTCATGACCTGCCTTCCGGCCCAGGCACGACGAAGCGCCCGAAGCAGTCCGAGACCGAGCGCCGCGAGGGCAATCACGCCGGCGATCCCCATGTCGGCGAGCGTCTCGAAGTAGAGGCTGTTCGCGTGGATGCGCGTGTCGAGGTAGGGCTGCCCGTTCGGTGCAGGCGCGATCACGTGCTCATAGCGACGCCGGAAGTTGTCGGGGCCGATTCCGAGCAATGGGTGCTCCGCGAACAGCCTGACGGCGGCTCGCCAGAGCGCGAAGCGTGCGGGGACTGGCGCGACCTCCGTGCCCGTGATCTCTGCGAGATCGGGGGCACCCTCGTTCATCGCGACGCCGGGGACGACGACGATCTCCTCGTTCGCCATCGTGTTGCCGCGCTCGCTGAACCACGTCACCCCTTCCTGAACGACGTCCCAGGCGACGCGATATGTCCCTGGCGCTTCCGGAGCTGTCGCGACAGCCGTGACCTGGATCGCTCCTCCAGGGAGCACGTCGTCGCCGAGCTGTGTCCGTCGGCCGTCGAAGACGGTGCACGCGTCGTGCTCGCCGGGCCTCGTGCGGAAGAGGTGGTATCCGAGGCGCACTGCACGGGCGCCGGCGTGCGTCCACGCGAGCGTCCCGGTGTTGTGGAGCGTGATCGGCGTGGCGAAGCGCGCACCCGCGGTCACCGTTCGCGGCCCGGCCGGCGCTTCGTACGTGACGCCGAACCACGTGTCGTCGCGCCAGAAGCGCAGGCGCTGTCCCGAGAGCGTCCCGGTGCCGGGCGCGGCGCTGGCGATCGCGGAGGTGACGACCAGCGTCGCGAGCACCGCGAGGGCAGCGCGCGCGACCGACGGTGAGCTCGGGCGCCACCGTCGCGTCGCGAGGAAGAGCCCCGCGCACGTGATGGCTCCCCCTGCGAGGGAGGACCGGGTCGCGCTCGCGACGATCGCGCCCGACAGGATCACGGCGCCCAGGACCGTGAGCCAGGCGGACCGGCGTGCCTGGGCGAGGACGAGCGGCGCGACCACCAGCAGCGGGAGCACGGCCTCCCAGTACATCGCGCCGATGGTCGGGTAGATGAAGACGCCGCTTGCACGCGGAAGGCCGGACGCGGTGAAGCTCTGGTCCCGGAAGAAGCTCCAGAGCACGAAGCTACGGGGGACGACCGACTCGAGGACCGCGCTCGCCGCCGAGACGAGGCCTCCGAGCAGCAGGGCGACGAGCACGCGCCGCGCGACCGCGTCGGGACGCGCGAGCGAGCGGGCCATGAAGAAGACGAGGATGCCGGAGAGGCTCCGGAGCGCGAACTTGAGGGTCGCCATCCGGTTGGAGGTGGCGGCGGCGCTCGCGAAGACGACGACGGTCCATGTGACGGCGGCGACCACGAGCGGGTCCCTCCGCGCGCTCTCGAGCGTCCGCAGGACCCCCTTCGGGTCGCGCGCCAGCGACACGAGCGCCGCGAGCCCCCACGCAGCGAGCGCCGTGTAGAGGAGCAGCTCGACGGTCGTCACCTGCAGCCGCCCGACCATGAGCAGCGGCGCCTCGAACGGCAGCGCGAAGGCGAGTGCCACCAAGAGCCCGCTCGCGAGACGTGCAGGCAGCCGATTCGCTACGCTCACTCCAGAGGCCCTGGACCGCGCAAACGTAGCCTCCAGGAACCCTCGTGCAAGCCCTCGCGCGCCATCGCGCCATAGCGTATTCCAATAGCCATGCGGGTCACGCAATCCTCGCTCTTCGCTCCTCACGCGAGCGTCAGGCTCCGCCGATGAGGCTCGCCGTCGAGATCACCACCTGCACGCCGGAGCGAACCGGGATCGGGTACTACACCGAGCACCTCGTCGACGGCCTCCTCGAGACGCTCCGGCCGGGCGATGACCTGGTGCTGCTCTCGAATCGCCCCCCCGCGCCCGAGCTCGCTGCGCGCTGGGCGCCGTACATCCACCTCTCGGGGCCAGGAGTGCGCGCCGTCTGGATGCAGGCGGCGGTGCCGCAGCTGCTCGCCGACACGGGCGCCGACGTCGCGGTCTTCCCGAACTACGCGGTGCCGCTCGCCTCGCCCTGCCCGACGATCGTGGTCGTCCACGATCTCGCGGTGCTCCACATGCAGCACCACTCCACGCTCCAGAAGCGGCTGCTGATGGGGCCGATGCTGAACCAGGTGGCGAAGACGGCGCAGGTGGTCGCGACGGTCTCGGCGGCCTCGCAGCGCGACATCGTCCAGCGGCTCGGCGTTCGCGCGGAGCGCACGGCGGTCTTTCCCGGTGCGGCGCACCCGTCGTGTAGCCCTGCGTCACACGGTCGGGTCGCGATCACGCGTGCTCGGTATGGCCTCTCGCGGCCCTACCTCCTCACGGTGGGGACGCTCGAACCGCGCAAGGATCTCTTCACGCTCCTCCGCGCGTTCGACCGACTGCAGAAAGACGGCGAGGCGCGGGAGCTCGTGGTGGTCGGCGGGCGCGGGTGGAAGGATCGCGCGCTCGTCCGGGCGCTCGAGGAGCGGGCGGGCAAGGGAGTTCGATGGCTCGGCTACGTCCACGAGGGCGACCTCGCGGCGCTTTACACAGGAGCGGACCTGTTCGCGTTCTCCCCCGAGCTCGAGGGCTTCGGGCTGCCGCTCCTCGAGGCGATGGCGTGCGGCGCTCCGGTCATCGCGTCCGACATCGCCGCGCTGCGCGAGGTGGGGGGTGACGTCGCGCGCTACGTGCCGGTGGGGGATGACGCCGGGTTCGCACGCGTCATCGCAGAGGAGCTTCGTGACCCGGCGAAGCTCGCGCGTCGCGCGGCGGCGGGGCCGGAGCGGGCGCGGACGTTCTCCTGGCGTCGCACGGCAGAGGCGCTCTGGGCGAGGGCGCACGTCACGGGGCCGTCGCGGTACCGGGCAGCTCCTCCCGAGAGCGGCCCGCGCCTCGTGAACGCACCGACGGCGCTGCCGCCGCCCGTCGAGCCCGTGCCTCCCGCGCTCTCCGCGGAGGAGTGGGGGCTCCTCGCCGCGGTCGTGTACGCCGATCTGTTCGACTCGCCCTTGCCGATCGCTCACGCGATCTCCGCGTCGATGGGCTTCGTCCTCGACCACGCGAAGCTACGCCGCCTCGCCGCGACGCCGGCGCTCGCGGCGCGCGTGACCCTGCATCCGGACGGCTTCCTGGTCCTCCGGGGCCGGGAGCACCTCGTGGCGGAGATGCCCGAGCGAGAGATCATGACGCGCGCGCTCCTCGGCCGTCACGAGGTCACGCTCGCGATGCTCTCGAAGCTCCCGTTCGTGCGCGGGCTGGTGATCTCCGGCGGCGTCGCCCACCGGAACGTCACTGCGCGGGCCGACATCGATCTCTTCGTCATCACGGCGCGCGGCCACGTGTACACCGCCTACACGATGCTCTTCCTCGCGACGACGCTCACCGGGTCGCGCCGCATCATCTGCCCCAACTACCTCGTCGACGAGTCGGAGCTCGGCATCTCGTTCCATCGCGACCTCTTCACCGCGCACCAGCTCGTGTCGGCGCGCTCGCTCTCGGGATACCCGGCCTATGCCGCGTGGTGCGAGGCGAACGAAGCGTGGGTGCGCCGCTTCTTCCCGAGCTTTGCGGCCAGGCCCGCGACCAGCCCGGAGACCTCGAAGCGCGCCACCACCCAGGCGGTCCTCGAGACGGCGCTCGCTCCTGCGGCGTCGCTGCTCGAGGCGACGCTCCGGTTCGCTTGGCGCTTCCGCCTCCGCAGTCGCGCGGCCAACGCGACGCACGCCGACGTGGTGCTCGGTGACGGCGTCATGAAGCTCCACCTCTCCGACTACCGCGCCCGCGTGCTCCAGCGGTTCGCGGTGCGCCTCGATGCGCTGCGTGGGGAGCGCTCGCTCGCGAGGTCGCCGTACGGGGACGTCGAAGCGACCGACGCCTGACGGACGTGACGCTCGTGTCGCCTGGGCGCTCCTCGCCGGTCCCCGCGCGCATCGCGTTCGTCGCCACGACGGGCGCAGCGGTGCTCGTCCTCCTTCTCTATGCGCCTGTCCTCGAGGCGCCGTTCCTCGTGCCGAAGTTCGCGGCGCTCGAGCTCACGGCCTCGCTGGGCGCCATCGCGTTGCTGCTGAGCCGGGCGACGGCCGGAGGGCCTCGATGGTCGCGGCCGGTGGGCGTCGGCGTGTCGCTCGTGATCGGAACGACCGTGGCCTCCTGGCTCCTCACGCGAGGCCACGCTCCGTACGCAGAGGACGCGCTCGCGCGGTGGGGGTCGCTCTTCGGCCTCGCGTGCGGGGCGAGCGTGCTCGCCGACGACCGTGATGCGCGCGCGCGGCTCGTGGAGGCGATCGCCTTCGCGGCCTCGGTCGTCGCTTGCCTCGGCCTGCTCCAGCACGTCGGGATGCTGCCTCGGGCGCTCGCGATGCCAGTCTTCAGCTTGCCGGGGTCGACGTTCGGAAACCGGAACATCGCGGCCGAGATCATGGCGATGGCGCTCCCGCTGAGCGTCGCGGCGACGCTCTCCAGCCGCGAGCGTGACGCGCGCGTGCGGTACGCCGTCGCGACGATCCTAGAGCTCGTGTTCCTCGCCGTCACTCGCGCCCGCGGCGCGTGGTTCGGCGCGGCGTGCGGTCTCGTCGCCACGCTCTGGCTCCTTCGCGCGCCCCTTCGCGCGAGCTTCGCCGGCTCGCGAAGGACCCTCCTGGTGTTCGGCGGCGTCGCGCTCCTCGCGGTCGTCGCCGCGGCGGTGCCCGGTCGCTTCACGACGCACGACATGGGGGACACCAAGCGCTACGCCTCGGCGCTCAGCGTGATCGAGGGCGCCGTCGATCCGCAGTCGGCGGCGCCCCGAACGCGCCTCGGCTTCTGGCGGCGGACGCTGCGCATGATCGAGGATGCACCGCTGCTGGGCGTGGGGCCTGGCAACTGGCCCGTCATCTACCCGCGCTACGCCGAGCCCGGCGCCACGCGCGACGGCGCGCTCAGCATGACCCTCGCGCCTCGCCAGGCGCACAACGACCTGCTCGAACGCGCGGCGGAGACAGGCCTGCTGGGTCTCGGGGCGCTGCTCTTTCTCGGCGCCGCGGTCGTGCATTCGACGCGCGCGAGGCTGAATGCGCTGCGTGCGCAGGCCGATGATGCCGGCGCGGTCACCGCCGGCGCGGCGGGGGCGCTCGTGGCGCTCGCCGGTCTCTCGCTCGCGAGCTTCCCGCTCGAGATGCCGGGGACACTCGCGCTCGCAGGGCTCGCGCTTGGCTTCGTCGTGGTGCCGGATCCTTCACGCGTCGCGAGCGCGCGGCCTGCGTGGATCTGGCCCGTCGTCGCGCTCGCGACGACCCTGGTCGTGTGCCTCTCGATCCGGATCGAGCGTCGCGCGCGAGGGAGCTACTGGCACGCCGTCGCCGAGCGGGCGCTTCACAGGGACGGCGGGACGGCAGGTGCACAAGTGGCGCTCGCGGCGCTCGCCCGTGCGCGCGAGGCCACGCCTGGCTCGTTCATCACGCTGCTGCGGATCGCGCAGATGCAGCTGCGCATGCGACAGCCCGCCCTCGCCGAGGCTGCGGCGAAGGACGCGCTCGAGCTCGAGCCCTACTCGGTCAACGCATGCGGGGCCCTCGCGACCGCGAACAGGGTCGCGGGGCACCTCGACGACGCACGCGACGCGGCCGATCGAGCCCTCGCCATCCTCCAGGACTACCCCCCCGCGCTCTACGTGCGCGCGACGGTCGCGGAGACCAACGGCTTGGATCTGGAGAGAGCCGCGACGGACCGCGAGAAGCTCAAAGCCCTCGCGGAGCAGTCGGAAGACAAAGACGTCCAGCGCACGGCACGCGCGCTGCTCGAGACCGGTGAGTGAGGGGGTTGCCCGCCGCTCGACTCTTCGAGGCCGATCAGGCCTTGGTGGCCGAGCCCTGCGTCTCCGAGGACGCCGTGGCGGAGCCTGAGGTCGTGGCGGAGCCCGACGTCGTGGAGGAGCCCGCGGTCGACGACTTCGACGTCGACGACGAGCCCTCGTGGCTCGAGGTGCTCGACTCGGTGCCCGTCGGGGAGGAGGAGCTGCACGCAGCCGCGATGAGGCCAGCGGAGACCGTCAGAAGGAGAAGCCAGGTGCGGTTCGAGAGCTTACGGGTCATCCCCGGAGCGTATGAGCGCCACGTGGGCATGTCAATGTGCTGCCATAGACCGATCGCTGCTCGTCAAATGCGGCAGAATGCCCCGCCATGACCCAGGTACTCGCGGAAGCGCCCGGCACGATCGAGCTCCACGCCCACGCCTCGAAGAGCCACGTCTCGCTCGTCCCCGCTCGAGGTGCGCTCATCACTCGCTGGGCCGTCGGCGACCGCGAGCGCCTCTACCTCGACGAAGCGACCCTGGCCGACCCGACGAAGAACGTCCGAGGAGGCATTCCGCTGCTCTTTCCGTCGCCGGGCAAGCTCGAGGACGGGCGCTTCACGCGCGGCCGAGCTTCGGGGGCGATGAAGCAGCACGGCTTTGCCCGTGACCTGCCGTGGACGGTCACGAGCCAGACCGAGGCCACGGTCGCGCTCGCTCTCGCCTCGACCGACGCGACGCGCGCTGTCTTTCCGTGGGATTTTGCGGCCAGCCTGCAGGTCGTCCTCTCGGACGTGCACCTCCGTCTGTCGCTCCGGGTCGAGAACACGGGCACCGAGACGATGCCCTTCGGCTTCGGCATTCACCCGTACTTCGTCGTCCATGACAAGGCGCACGCGCACATCACGACCGGCGCGACGCGCGCGTTCGACAACGTGACGCGGCAGACCGTGCCGTTCCACGGGTTCAAGCTCGACGAGGGCGAGACCGACCTCCACCTCCTCGATCACGGGAGCAAGGAGAGCACGCTGTCGGCCGACGGCGGGCACATCACCGTCCGCACGAGCCCCGAGTTCATCCGCTGGGTCGTGTGGACACTCCCCGGCAAAGAGTTCGTCTGCCTCGAGCCGTGGACGGCGCCCGGCAACGCGCTCAACACGGGAGAGGGCTTGCTCGAGGTTGCTCCGGGCGACGCGAAGGAGCTCTGGATCGAGCTCGAAGGGGGCTGACGTGCCCGTGCCCGCGACGCACGGAGGCTAGAGCTTCCCCCTGGCGCTCGGTTCTCAGAGTGTCCCGCGCGAGAGCTTCGAGCGAGCTGGTCTGCCACGAGACCGCCGCGTCGCACGGCACTTCCGGCGCGTCGCTCGGGGTGTCGCGGTCGGCGCTCGTGGCTTCGCGCGCCTCGCTCCGTTCTTCGCGCGACACGGCAGACCCAGATTGAGGAGCGCGAGGGACGCCGAAAGCAACAGCGCCCCAGTCGAACAGAAGCGCCCCGCTTCAGGTGTGCCGCCTCGACGTCGTGACACGAGCCCGCCGACTCGCTCGCACCTGCGGCCCGTGGCACGAACGCACCCGGGCGACGGCGCGCTTCTTGCGCACTCGCGCGGGGCCGATGCCAGCCGAGCTCCAGCAACGCAAGCTTCTCGCTCGACGACTCGCGCTCGCGATCGTGGCCCCTCTCGTGGTGCTGCTTGCGGTCGGCGTCGTCGTGGGCCGTCAGATTCTGGCGTTCTCCGGCGATGCCGCCTGGGTCGACCGCGCCGACGAAGTGATTGCAGTCGCTAACGGGACGCTCAGGCAGGTCCTCGAGCAAGAGAGCGCCCTTCGTGGCTACCTCCTGAGCGGCGACCGCTCGGAGCTGGCGGCTTTCACCACGGTGCATCCGAAGCAGGGCTTCGAACGTCTGCACTCCTTGGTGTTAGACGGTTCACAACGGCTCCGCTTCGACCGCGCCAGCCACGACTACGAAGCGTGGCTGGCATCGACGGCAACGATCCTCGACGGAACGCAGCTTGAGACGGCCAAGAGCGTCGTGGCGATGAGGGCGCGACGAGCTGGCATGGACAGCGTGCTCCACATCGTGGACGAGGCGCTCGCCATCGAGGCAGGTCTGCGAGATTCGCGCGCCACTACGGCGGCAGCGTCCCTCTGGACTACGAAATTCCTCGTCGTCTTCTTGCTCGGCGGGTCCGCGCTCGTTCTGGCGCTCGTGACGCGTCAGCAGTCCCGCGCGGTCGCGCATACGCTGGGGGCGGCGCTCACGGCGGAGGCGCGCGCGCGCGCGCAGGTTGAGGAGGAGGCCTGGCTTCGATCTGGCCAAGGCAAGCTGACCGACGCGCTTCAGGGCGAGAAGACCGTTCATGAGCTTGGAACCGCGTGCCTCTCCGCGCTCGCGTCGTACACACGTGCGGACATCGGAGCGTTCTTCACCAAGGAAACGGGCCTGTGGCGACAGCAGGCCGGCTACACGCTCGATCCTCGAGCGGAAGCCCCCGACAGCTTCGCCGAGGGCGAAGGCATCGTCGGCCGCGTCGCCGCAGACCGACAGCTCCTCCATCTGCAGCAAGTGCCGCCAAACTTCCTCAAGATTCGCTCCGGGACGGGCGAGTCCGGACCGGCCGACGTCGTGGTTCTCCCGGCCTGCATCGAGGGAACGACGAGCGCCGTGATCGAGCTCGGCTTCCTGCGAGTCGCGGAGCCCAGAACCGTCGAGCTACTGGGCCGCGTCGGAGAGAACGTCGCGCTCGCCGTACGTTCGTCCGAATACAAGCAGCGACTTCGCGACCTCGTCGCGGCAGGGGAGCTCCAGGGCAGGGCGCTTCAGACGCAGCAAGAAGAGCTTCGCGTCATCAACGAGGAGCTCGAGACGCAGGCATCGTTCCTGCGGTCGACGCAAGCGCTGCTCGAAACACAGAAGAACGAGGTCGACCAGACCAACCTACGGCTCGTTGGCCAGGCGCTCATCGTCGAAGAGAAGAACAAGCTACTCGCCACGACGCACGCCGCGATCGCCGCCAGCGCGCTCGAGATGGAGCGCGCGACCCGGTTCAAGTCCGAATTCTTGTCGAACATGTCGCACGAGCTTCGTACACCGCTCAACAGCCTGCTCATCCTCGCGAGGCTCTTGGCGGACAACAGGGATGGCAACCTGTCCGCCGAGCAGGTCAAGTTCGCGCTGACCATCTACGGCGCCGGCAACGACCTCCTCGGTCTCATCGGCGAGATCCTGGATCTATCCAAGATCGAGTCTGGAAACATGGACGTCCATGTCGAGAGCGTGACCCTCGAACGCGTGCGCGAAACCTTGCTGCGGACGTTCGAGCCCGCGGCGAAGGAGAAGGGCCTGCGCTTCGGCCTGACCGTGGACGCTGGCGTGCCGCTCCTCGTCGAGACCGACGGTCAGCGCCTCGAACAGATATTGAAGAACCTGGTCGCGAACGCAATGAAGTTCACCGAGCGGGGACGCGTCCTCGTCGATGTCGCCGCGAGCGGGGAGGGGATCACGTTCGCGGTATGCGACACGGGCATCGGCATTCCGAGAGAACAGCAGCAGATCATCTTCGAGGCGTTCCGGCAGGCCGACGGGACCACGAACCGAAAATACGGTGGGACCGGCCTCGGTCTGTCCATCTCACGCCAGCTCGCGCATCTGCTCGGCGGCAACGTGACCGTCGCCAGCGAGCCTGGCAAAGGGAGCACGTTCACGCTCTGGCTGCCTCGGGCATACGCCGGCCCCGTCGCAGGCGCCGAAGCCGCGCCGCCGCTGCCGGTCCCTCCGAAGCTGGCGCCACTCGCAGCCGCAGATCGCGACGTCGTCTCTTCCAGCTTGGACGACGGGGTCGGGGCGATCGAGCCGGGCCGACACATCGTGCTCGTGATCGAAGATGACGGGCCTTTTGCGCACGTCCTCGCAGACGTTGCGCGCGAAGCTGGCTTTCACTGCCTCCAAGCGACGACGGCGGAGGAAGGCATCCGCCTCGTCAAGAAGTACGCGCCGATCGGCGTCGTGCTCGACATCCACCTTCCCGATCAGTCGGGATTGTCCGTGCTCGAACGGCTCAAGCGCGACCCGACGACACGTCACATTCCCATCCACGTCATCTCCGCAAGTGACCATACGGAGGCTGCCCTCTCCATGGGCGCCACGGGCTACCTCCTGAAGCCCGTGAAGCGGGAGCAGCTCCTCGTCGCATTCCAGGCCCTCGGGGGGCGCTCCGCTCATCGCGTCCGCCGCGTGCTCGTCGTGGAGGACGACGCCGCGTTGCGCGAGGGCATCTCGAGCTTGCTCGCGAGTCGAGATGTCGAGATCAGCACCGCGGGCTCGGTCTCCGAGGCGCTGGCGCTGCTCCCGGAGCACAAGTTCGAGTGCATCGTCACCGACCTCGGCCTCCCGGATCAGAGCGCTTACGACATGCTCGAGACGATGGCCGCCTCCGCGCCGTACACGATGCCTCCGGTCATCGTCTACACGGGCCGCGCGTTGACGGCCGACCAGGAGCAGCGCCTCCGAAAGTACTCGCGGTCCATCATCGTCAAGGGGGCGCGCTCACACGAGCGGCTGCTCGACGAGGTGACGCTGTTCCTTCACCAGGTCGAATCGGAGCTACCGCCTGGGCAGCAGCAAATGCTGAAGCAGGCGCGCCATCGTGAGGGCGTCTTCGAGGGGCGGACCGTCCTGATCGTGGAGGACGACGTTCGTAACGTCTTCGCGCTGACGAGCGTGCTCGAGCCGAAGGGCGCCCGCGTGGTCATTGCGCGCAACGGCAGAGAGGCGCTCGCCGCGCTCGCGAAGGAGCCTCGCGTCGATCTCGTCCTCATGGACACCATGATGCCCGAGATGGACGGCCTGGAGGCGACCCGCGAGATACGAAAGGACCCGCGCTGGGCGAGGCTGCCGATCATCGCGGTCACGGCGAAGGCCATGCCCGACGATCACCAGAAGTGCCTTGCCGCTGGAGCGAACGACTACCTCGCGAAGCCCCTCGACATCGATGTTCTGCTCTCGCTCCTGCGCGTGTGGATGCCGAGGAGATGATGGTGGCCGACGACGAGCTCGAGGTCCGGCTCCTGCTCGAAGCCATTTACGTACGCTTTCACTATGACTTCCGCGAGTACAGCCGGGCCTCCGTTCGGCGCCGACTCGACCTGGCGGTCGCCGCGTTCGGATGCAAGACCATCTCGGCCCTCCAGGACCGCATCCTGCACGAGGATTCGGCATTCCCGACGTTGCTGCAGTATCTCACGATACAGGTGAGCGACCTCTTTCGGGACCCGCACTACTTCCGTGCCTTTCGCGAGCGAGTGGTCCCCGTACTTCGCACCTATCCCTCTTTGAAATTTTGGGTGGCGGGGTGCAGCGCGGGCGAGGAGGTCTATTCCTTCGCGATCCTCCTTCGCGAGGAAGGCTTGCTGGATCGGACGATTATCTATGCCACCGATATCAACGAGGGGGCGCTGGGGGCCGCGCGGGCGGGCATCTACGACCTGGATCGAATGAAGACCTTCACCGCCAACCACCAGGCGTCCGGCGCGCCTTGCTCGCTGTCCATCTACTACACGGCACGCTACGGCTCCGCGGTGTTCGATCGCTCGCTTTGCAAGAACGTCGTCTTCTCCGACCATAGCCTGGCGACGGACGCCGTATTTGCGGAGGTGCACGTGGTGTCGTGCCGCAACGTGCTCATCTACTTCGAGCGCAGCCTGCAAGACCGCGCCGTGGCTCTCTTTCGGGACGCCCTGTGCGTCCGCGGGTTCCTCGGGCTCGGCGCCCGAGAAACGCTTCGCTTCTCCGGGCACGCCGCAGACTTCGGCGTATTTGTCCCGGACGTGCAGTGGTATCAACGACATTGATCGGGCATCTGCCGGTCGAGGCCGCCGTCATCGGGGGCTCCGCGGGATCACTCGCCGCGCTCGGCGAGATTCTCCCGGGCCTGCCGTCCGGGTTTCCGCCGGTCCTCATCGTCGTGCACATCCCAGCCTCGTCCCCGAGCGCTCTGGTGGACGTCTTCGCGCCCCGCTGCTCGATGCGGGTCCGTGAGGCGGGCACGTCCGAACCAATCGAGCGCGGCACCGTGTATTTTGCTCCTCCCGACTACCACCTTCTCGTCGAGGTCGATCGGCGGTGCTCGCTGTCCATCGGCTCGCCCGTGAACTTCTCGCGCCCGTCCATCGACGTCCTCTTCGAGTCGGCCGCGCGCGCGTACGGGGCGGGCCTCGTCGGCGTGGTCCTCACGGGTGCCAGCAGCGACGGCGCGGCGGGGCTGCATGCTGTGCACGCCGCCGGCGGCCGCGCCATCGTGTCGGAGCCGTCCGAGGCAGAGAACCCGGAGATGCCGCTGGCCGCGCTGGCGAGAGTCTCGACCGCCCAGGTGTTGTCTCTCGCAGGCCTGCTCGCCGTGCTCCGTTCGTTAGGACAATCATCATGAATGCTCTTCCTCCGGTGAAGCTCCTGCTCGTCGACGACCTCGACGAGAACCTCGTGGCGCTCGAAGCGCTCCTCCGTCGCGACGGGCTCGAGCTCTTGCGGGCTCGTTCCGGACCGGAGGCGCTCGAGCTTCTTCTCCTCCACGACGTCGCCCTCGCGTTGCTCGACATACAGATGCCGGGCATGGATGGCTTCGAGCTCGCCACCCTCATGCGCGGAGTGGAGCGTACGCGCTATGTGCCGATCATCTTCCTGACCGCGGGCTCGCACGACATACAATGCGTGTTCCGGGGTTACGAAGCGGGGGCCGTCGACTTTCTCGTGAAGCCCATCGACCCCGTGCTGCTCGGTCACAAGGTCACGACCTTCGTCGACCTTCATCGTCAACGGCTCGTGCGAGAACGGCTCGCGAGCGAGCTCGAGGAGGCGCTCCGCCTGAACGAGCTGTTCGTGGCCGCGGTGGGTCATGACCTGCGCTCCCCGCTCATGGTGTTGAAGGTCGGCGCGGACCTGGTCGATCGCGCGCTCGTCGATCCAGGGGCAAGGCGCGCACTCGCGCTCATGCGATCGAGCACCGACCGCGTCCTCCGCATGCTCGACCAGCTCTACGATCTCGCGCGCGCACGCGTGGGCGTCGGGATCACCCTCGAGACGCGCGCGACGAACTTCCGCGTGGTCGCCGACAAGGTCCTCGAGGAGCTTCGCCTTGCCCACCCCGAAAGCGTCATGGAGGTCACCTACGATGGTGGCTCGACGGACGGCTTCTGGGACGACCAGCGGCTCGCGCAGGTGCTGACCAACCTCGTCGGCAATGCCCTACGCCACGGGCAAACCGGCTCGCCCGTCGTTCTGACCGTACGGGGCACGTCCCCTCTCCTCGCATTCGACGTCCACAACGGCGGCGAGATCGCTGCCGCCGTCCGGCCACACCTGTTCGACGCCTTCCGGCGCAGCGAGGGGCCTCGGGCGCGCGAAGGGCTCGGCCTCGGCCTCTACATCGTCCAGCAAATCGTCCTGGCGCATGGAGGAAGCATCGATGTGATCTCTTCCCCCGAGTCGGGTACGAGCTTTCGCGTTCAGCTGCCAAGGCAGCGAGAGAACGTACGAGCGTAGGAGAACAGCCGCGCGCTTCGAGCGATGCGGAACGAGGGCGACGGTCGTGGGGACGGGCTCCCGCGCGCGCGAACGAGAGATGCTGAGGAGTGATGCAATGACGCCTTCGCGCGTCGATGCGTTGTTTGCGAGCGCGGAAGCCGTCGAGCTCGCGTTCGTGGTCGTGGTCGTGGTCGTGGTCGTGGTCGTGCCGCGCTAGCACTGCACCAGGACCGCCGTCACGTTGTCCGCCCCGGCGCCCTCGTCCGCCTTTCGCACCAGCCGCGCGCAGCGAGCCGCGAGCGCGACGCTCTCATCCGAGATGCAGTCGCGAATGTCGATGTCTCCGAGTTGTGCGGTCACTCCGTCCGAGCACAGCAGGTAGAGGTCACCGGTCTGAAGCTTGGTGTACTGGACGTGAACGTCGACACGTTCGCCGACGCCGAGCGTCTGCACGACGACGTTTCGATGGGTGTCGTACGCGCCTGTGACACTATCGAATGACGCCCCCGCCTTCAGCATGTGGAGCCAGAGACTGTCGTCGGTCGTGACCCGCGTGAGCGCCCCACCGCGTGTATCGGCGCGCGCATCCGAGGCGTGATAGCCGCGCCGGTACCGATAGATGCGGCAATCACCGACATTCGCCGCCACGATCCACGGCGGAGCGACTCGAAGCGCGGCCATCGTGGCCCCGTCTCCTCGATGCTCGCCGACCGCCGCGAGCCGGACCTGCGTGTTCGCCTCGTCGATCGCGGACGCGAGGGGCTCGACACGCGGATGGAGGCCGTCCAGGAGGTGGCGCTCGATGGTCTGCACGGCGATGTCGGCGGGACCCCGGCCCGACGACCGAGCGCCGCACCCGTCCGCCACGACGAACACTCCGAGCGTCGGAAAAGCACCCCACGCGTCTTCGTTCAGCTCACGAGAGCGACCGATGATGGAGATGCCAGCGTGCTCCACGGCAACGGGCGAGTGCGTCGTCATGGATGGAACGCCTCCGTCGTCGGGCGGTGCGCGCACACGCTGCGCCGGGCTTCGCGTAGGCTCGGCTCCGTGCCCGGATGTCGCTTGAATCGGTCGACGACCGCGAACATCGGGGTGACCTTACCATCCGCGCTCGCCGAGTCGGCAGGAGTAGTGGGTAGTTCTGCGCGAGCGCGTGTGCCCCTGCGTGCTTACGTTGGCTGGCGAGGGCGGTGAGGATCTGGGCGCGCCCCCCCGTGCCCGGCGTTGCCGCTCTCCTTTTTCTGCCAGTGACCGCGCACCGCGCACCGCACCGAGCGAGGGGGAACCGCGTCTCGCGACTCCCTGAAGAAGACCCGCCGGGCGAGCGATCCGTCGCGGAGCACGCTATGAAGGGCTCACACTCTCCATGACGCTCTCCCGCCGGACTCTCGCTTCCGTCGCGCTCATCGTCGCTGGCCTCGTCGCGGCCATCGCCTGCAGCTCGACCCTCGCCACAGACCCCTCGTGCGACCCGGTCTGCGCCAACGTGCCCGACTGCGACGGCACCTCGTGCCTCTCTTACTGCATCGCGCTCCGCGCGCAGTGCACCGAAACGAGCCACGCCGCCGCGTTCGCCGACTGGGCGACCTGCAAACCCGACCTGACCTGCTCGCAGGGCACGTTCACCGCATCCACGTGCTCCCTCCAGGCCATCGGGGTCATCGCCTGCGAGTCGAGCAAGGGCGTCAGCGGCGTCTCGGGGACCGGCACCGGCACCGGCACCCTCGGCTTCAGCAGCACCTCGATCGCCACCACCGGCACGTTCGGCAGCACCGGGACCGGCTTCACCGGGACCACGGGCTTCACCGGCACCACCGGGTCGACCGACGACTTCGACGCTGGCGGGGACGACAGCGGGACGGGCGACGACGCGGGGTTCGACAGTGGGACGGACGACGCCGGAACCTCGTGCGAGCCACCGACGGGCGGTGCTTCCTGCACGCCTGGCGAGATCCCCTGCGGCAGCAGCACGTGCGCCGTGCCGTCGGACGCGTGCTGCATCGTGTCGAACGTGAGCAGCTGCGTGAGCGCGAGCGCGAGCTGCGCGGGGACTCGCGAGGCCTGCGAGGAGGCCTCGGACTGCTTCGGGGGCTACATCTGCTGTCTGTCGGTCACGAACACGAGCACGTCGGCGACCTCGTGCGTCGCGCGAACGAGCACTGGCTGCCCGACGGGCGGGCTCATCTCCGCGCAGGTCTGTCGCAGCAACACCGAGTGCCCCGGCGGTACGTGCTCCTTGTGGTCGTGCCTCGGTCAGACGATCGAATCGTGTACGAACCCGAACGCCAGCTTCTGCATGGCGATGTAGGACGGGCCTGTCGCTCTGTAGAGGAGAACGTGGCGCTCTAGAACGCTACTGACACGCCCGCAGCGACCGCCTGCTCCCCCAGCGGCACCCCCTCGGCGAACAGGTCGACGTGCCGGAAGACCAACACCGCCAGCCCTCCGCCGAGCTGGTAGTGATGCGTGTCGGTCCCGAGCACCTCTTCGCCGTGATAACTCCAGAAGACAGGTCCTCCGAACAGCCGCGCGACCGCGTATGCGCTGATCGTGCGCAGCCAGGTCAGCCCGGCTGCGGCGCCGACCCGGAAGTCGAGCGCGTCGTAGGCGGTCGTCGGCCCGGAGTCTCCGAGCTGCGTGCTCGAGCCGGTGAACGAGACGAGCGCGCTCCCCACGACGAACCCGCGCCCGACCGGAGTTGCACCCTCGAGAAAGCGATAAGATGCCCCCACGCTCGCCACCACCCCTGGTCCGAAATCGTGCGGTCCGTCCGGAGCGTTCAGCTTCCCATACACCGCAGCACCGAGGCCCGCGCTCAGCGTGAAGCGCGACGTCGGTGCGTAGGTGACCTCGGCGAGCGCGGCGTAGCGTGTCTCTCCGGGGATCAGCGTGTCCGAGAACCGGATGAAGGTCGAGGTGTAGACGCCGCTGACGCCGACGCGCCAGCGAGGACGCTGCGCCTCCTCGTAGTCCGCGAGGCTGCAGGCCGACACGCCGTCGGGCCCCGACGAGCCGCACGCGTGGGCGACACGCGGAGCGGCGAGGGCTGCGATGACCGCGAGCACGCCAACGCCAGCGCGGTGTGTCACTCGACGTCTACTCGTCGTCGGAGGCGGCTTTCGCCGGACGGATCGAGAGGCGCGGGGCGCTGGGTCGCCGCAGCGTCCCGCTCGAGGTTCGCTCCGCGACGCGCGCCCCGAGGATCGTCGTGGTCGCCTCTTCGATCGTGGCGCACTCGAGCGAGCTGATGGTGTAGCGGACCCCGCTCGTGTTCGTCGTCAGACGCACTCGCGCGTTGTTCCCCACGCGGACGGAGTACCGGATGTAAGACTCGTGCAGGCGCGCGCGGTACTGGCCCCACAGCGTCGCGACGCGAGGCGTCACGTCGAAGGCGTCATTGAGGACGATGACATCCTTGCGCTCCTGGAAGCGCGCGCCGAAGTAGCCCGCCTGCATCTGGTACCAGCGCATGACCTCCATCGGCGTGTCGAGCGTCCAGCGCGCGCGCAGCACGACGATGTCGTTCACCGCATCATGACGGAAGTCGATCGTGCCTCTCACGCCGCCAGGGGTCATTACGTGCGCTCTTAACCACATTCTTTGCATGAGCGCCATCCTCGCCAGGGCTGAGATGGGTCATCCGTATCGTCGCGAGGCCAGGACGACACCGTGACGCACGCGACAGAAGACGGACCCACGCGCGGGGAGGTGTACTAGACCTTCGTCATGACCAGTACGGCTCGCACGGTCTCCTTCGACGGCCGCGTCCTCTACCTCACCGAAGACGCAGACCTCCTCCGCGCACAGCTCAAGGGGGAGAAGACCTTGCGGTCGGCGGATGTCTTTCCCGAAGGAGCCGAGCCCAGGCCGCTCATCTCGAACATCTCGACCGACGAGCTCACGCCGGGTTGGGTTTGCTACTACTACGACGAGACGCTCGCTCGGTACTGCCTCATCGGCCTGCGAGGCGGGGTCGTCGAGAAGGACAGCGTCAAGAACGGTGGCTTCAGCGTCATCGTGAGCGGCATCTCCAAGGGCTGCGGCTCGAGCCGGGAGACCGCGCCGTACAGCGAGCTCAAGTCGGGGGTGAAGCTCGTCATCGCGCGGAGCATCGAGAAGATCTACGGGCAGAACTCGCAGAACATCGGCCTCCTCACGAGCACCGACTTCGGGCTGCTCCCGCGCATCGAGCGCGGTGAGGCGATCCCGATGAGCGAGTTCACCAAGGGGCTCGATCCGATCAGCGCAGCGATCGTCGAGCACGGCGGCCTCTTCCCGTACAACCGCGCGCGCATGGCGGGTGCCGCGTCGCCTCCCGCGGTGACCACCCCCGCGCGGCCGATGACCCTGTGCGAGAAGATCCTCGCGGGGCGCGTGATCGCGGACGCCAAGACCGGCCGCCTCGGAGTCGCAGGCGTGAAGCCCGGCGACGCGTTCTTTGCGCGGACGGACGTCCGCTTCTCCCACGAGTACTGCACGCCGATGGCCGAGTCGTCCTTCCGCGCGGAGCTCGGGGAGGACGCGAAGGTGAAGGACCCGGAGTCGGTCTTCGCCTTCCGCGACCACCTCACCTTCCTCGACCTCATCATGCCGAAGAAGCACGTCGACATGGGGCTCAAGGAGCAGGCGCACTCGCTCGCCACGGTGCAGGAGGCGTTCACGACGAAGCAGGGGATCAAGCTCTACGGCGAGGTCTTCCGCGACGGGAAGCTCGCGGGGAGCGAGGCCATCTGTCACAACAAGGTCGTCGAGGAGATCGCGCTCCCGGGCCAGGTCGTCATCGGGACCGACTCGCACACGTGCATGGCGGGCGTCCTCGGTTGCTTCGCGTTCGGGGTCGGCTCGACCGACATGGCCAACGCCTGGTACACGCGCGACATCCGCGTGACCGTCCCCGAGACCGCGCGGTTCGTGCTCCACGGCGCGCTCAAGAAGGGGGTGACGGCGAAGGACGTCATGCTCCACATCCTCGCGCTCCCGTTCTTCAAGACGGGGCAGGGGATCGGCAAGGTCCTCGAATTCGCGGGCGACGGCGTGCGTGCCATGCCGATCGACGAGCGCGCCACGCTGACCAACATGGCGGTCGAGGCGGGGAGCTTCACGGGGATCATCGAGGCGGACGAGGTGGTGGTCGACTACCTCGTCGCGCAGCGCGGGCTTCGCGCGGACGACGTGCGCGCCATGATCGTGAAGGCCGACCCCGGCGCGGCATACATGGCGACCTTCGAGCTCGACCTTGCCGCGATGGTGCCGATGGTGGCGACGCCCGGCGACCCGCGCAACGGTGTGCCGCTGAGCGATCTCCCGAAGGGAGCTCATGGCGTGAAGATCGACATCGCCTACGGCGGCTCATGCACGGGCGGCAAGAAGGCGGACATGGACATGTACGCCGAGGTGCTGGGCGCTGCGGTCGGTCGCGGGCAGCGCGTCGCGCCCGGGGTGCACTTCTATCTCCAGTTCGGGTCGCAGGACATTCGCCGCTACGCCGAGGAGAAGGGCTACCTCGCCATCTTCGAGAAAGCGGGCGCGGAGCTGGTCGACCCGTCGTGCGGAGCGTGCATCAAGGCCGGTCCCGGCTCGAGCGACTCGCCCGATCAGGTGACCGTCAGCTCGCAGAACCGTAACTTTCCCGGGCGCAGCGGCCCCGGAAAGGTGTATCTGGCGAGCCCGCTCGTCGTGGCTGCCAGCGCGATCGCGGGTAAGATCATCGGTCCGGAGGAGCTCGCATGACGATTCAGATGGTGAAGATTCAGCCGAACGCCTTCGTCTCGCTCGACTACACGCTCCACGACGAGGATGGCGAGTTCCTCGACTCGAGCGATCCGAGCGACGGCGAGGAGGCCCACCCGATCGACTATGTTCACGGCTACGGCATGCTCGTGCCGGGGCTGGAGGCGGCGCTCGTCGGACTCGAGACGGGGGACGAGCGCGAGATCATCGTGAGCGCGGAGGATGGCTACGGTGAGCATGACGAGGAGCTCGTGCTCGAGGTCGAGCGCTCCGAGTTCCCTGATCCGGCGAAGGTCACCGAGGGGGACGAGTTCCTGGCGGAGTCTCCGGACGGCGACGACGTGCCGATGCGCGTCGTCGAGGTGAAGGGGGACTCGGTCGTGGTCGACGCGAACCATCCGCTCGCTGGCCTCGCCCTCCACTACAAGGTGAAGGTGCTCATCGTGCGGTCCGCGACCGAGGAGGAGATCGAGACGGCCGCGCGCGAGCTCGCGGAGTCGGAGGACCACGAGCACGGCCCCGACTGCGATCACGATCACGACGCCGACGGCACCGCGCTCGTCCAGCTCGGTCCCAAGAAGCGCGCAGTGAACTAGCGCGCTACTATCGGGCCATGCCGAGGTCGATGCGGAGGGACGCGGGCGCCGTCGCGCTAGTGCTGCTCTCCGCGTGCGCGACGGCGGGAGGCTCCGCGCGAGACGCCGGCGTCGACGCCGCGCCCAAAGGCGGGGTCCCGTTCATCGCGGAGACTTCCGACTTCACGGGCTTCCACTCGTGGCCGTCGATCGCGATCACGATCGACATCGCCCCGGGTGACAGCCACATCAACGGGCCGCGTCACGTCTTCTTCAACCACGCGCCGCCCGCGGGCAGCACGGAGTTCCCCGTAGGGACGATCCTCGTGAAGGAGACCGACCCGGGGCCCGTCACGGCGAGGACGGTGTTCGCCTCGGTGAAGCGCGGAGGTGATTTCGACCCGACCGGCGACGTCGACTGGGAGTGGTTCTCGCTCCAGAACCTCGCGGACGGGACGGAGGGCATCCTCTGGCGCGGACCCGGGCCGGCGTCCGGAGGCGTGTACGGCAACGGCGCGCTCGGTGGCTGCAACGCGTGCCACGGCTCCGCGATGGCGACCGATTACGTCCTTACCCCCGCGCTCGAGGCGATGCTCGCGCCCGACCCAGCGCCAGAACCGAAGACGGATTAGCGACGGGCCGCGGCTTGCGAACTGCTCGGACCAGGGGATACCTTCCGATGATGGGGAAGATCGTTGCGAAACGGATCTTGGTCGTGGAGGACGACCCGATCGGTCAAAAGGTGCTGATGGACGCGCTCGAAGCCTCCGGCTACCACGTCTCTCTGGCGCGAACCGGACCGGAAGCCGTCGAGAAGGCCGACCGAGAGCAGCCCGATCTCGTCGTGTGCGACATCCTCTTGCCGCAGAAGAGCGGGTTCGAGGTCTGTTTCGAGATCAAGCGCACCGCAACGCCCCGCGACCTCCCGGTGATCTTCATGAGCGCGGTTTGTCGCGACGCGTACTCCGAGTCTTACGCGTCGATCAACCTGGGCGCCCAGGGCTACTTCGTGAAGCCATTCGCCATGAGCGTCATGCTCGAGCGCATCCGCGAGCTCCTAGCCAACTAGAATGAGGATCCCGGCGTTCGTCGCCGAGATCGGGCGCGAGGAGAACCGCGCCAAGATCCAGGCGGGCATCTACACGGGATACGGCACCGCCGTCGTCTTCGGCGCGATCGCCTGGTTCGCCGCGGCCCACGGGCTCATCCCCTCGTCGCCCGGCTTCGCGGCGCTGGTCATCGCGAAGCTCGTCACCAACACGCTCTCGTGGATCACCCTTCGCCTGCGCGTCGCCCACCTGGCGTTCGCCGCCCTCAACATCACCGCCGACCTCCTCGTGATGACCGGCGCCGTCTACCTGACCGGCGGCCCGCAGAGCCCGCTCGTGCCCATCTATTTCATCGAGGTCGCGGTGATGGCGCTCCTCACGAACCTCGGGCTGACGATCGTCACGGTCGGCGCGTCGTTCGTCCTTTTCGCGGTGATGTGCGAGCTCGTGCTGGCCGGCGTCCTCCCGCTCACCCGGACCCCGTACGAGCTCGCAGGGAGGCTGTCCGGCCCTTACCTGATCGTGATCGTGTCCGCGTTCGCGATGAGCATGCTCGCGCCGGGCGCTTACGTCGCAATCATCGTGCAGCGCCTGCGCGAGCACGAGCGAGCGCTCGAGGAGCGCGCGCGAGAGGTCGCTCTCGCGATGCGAGCGAGGAACCAGTTCATGGTGAACCTCACCCACGAGCTGCGCACGCCCTTGCACGGCATCCTCGGCCTCACCGATCTCCTCTGCGGCGGCGTGTACGGCGCGGTAAGCGACCGCCAGAAGGAGAGCCTCGCGGGCATCGATCACTCCGCGAGGAACCTGCTCGAGCTCATCGATGCTCTCCTGCTCCTCGCGCGCAGCGAGGCCGCGAAGATCGAGCTCACGGTCGGCACGGTCGTCGTCGCGGAGGTCGTAGAGCGCGTGGCTGCGGCGGGTCGGTGGATGCTCGGCCGGAAGGAGCTGACCATCGAGAGCGCGGTGGCGCCGGACCTCCCCGAGCTCATGACCGATCGGAGCAAGCTCGCGCAGATCCTCCTCAACCTCGTCGCGAACGCCGTCAAGTTCACGCCCGACGGCGGCCGCGTCGCGATCGAGGCGAGCCGCGCCGGGGACGGGGTCGTCGTGCGCGTGAGCGACACCGGCATCGGTATTCCGGACGCGGAGCTCGAACGAATCTTCGACGAGTTCCACCAGGTCGACGGATCCTCGTCGCGAAGCTACGGCGGTGCGGGGGTCGGACTCGCTGTCGTCCGTACGCTCGCGCGGATGCTCGAGAGTGAGATCACGGTCGAGAGCGTCGAGGGAAAGGGCTCCACGTTCGCGCTCCGCCTGCCGGCGCGCCTCGCAACGGCCGCTGCGGGCGAAGCGTCGGGCGCGAGGTCGAGCGAACGAAGCCTTGCCGAGCCCAGGTAGGCCCTACCGAGCGCCGACGAAGGCGTGACCTCACGCCGATCGCGGACGTCCACGAAAAAGGGCACCGAACGCGAGGTCCGGTGCCCTTAGACGGAGTATTGCTCGCCTGTTACTTCGCGGCCGGCTTCGCGCTCGGGGCCGTGGAAGGAGCGGTTCCTGGCGCCGCGACGCCAAGCTGGGTCAGGAGCTCACCGTTGTTGCCGTAGACCCAGGCCTTCACGAGCTTGCCGTCCTTGAACTGGTCGACTTCGAGCTGGTGAAACGTCGCGGTCTTGTTCGTCGGCTTGATGGATCCGAGCGCGCCCTTCTGGGTGCCCGTGTATTCGAACTCCTCGATCACGAAGTCTCCGTCGACGAACGACGCCGTGCTCTTGGTCTTGATGTCGGGGAACGCCGTGAACCACTTGTGGACGAACTCGCCGAACGTCTTCTTGCCGCTGACGTCCTTCTCCATCGTGTAGTCGGCGTACTTGACGTCGTCGGCCACGAGCTTGAGTGCCTCGTCGGGCTTGCCGGCGTTCATGTGGCCGATGACTTTGTCCTCGACCTCGAGGTTCTTCTTCTCCTCGGCCATCACCTTCGTGAGCTCGGCCTTCTCCTTCTCGTCCTTGGCTTCCTTCGCCTTCATCGCGGGGGACTCGTAGTCCGTCATCCCGTCGGGGGGCGTGTTGATCGCGGCGCGGACGGGGTTCTTCTTGTCCTCCATGATCTGGCCGAACAGCGTCGGGCCGTCGAGGTAGTTGCGCTCCGTCTTGATGAAGCCCTCGTCGTTGACCTCGACCCACGAAGCGCCGACGACCGCGAAGGGCTTGTTCGTCGCCTTGGGGATGCCGATCTCGGGCCAGTCGCCCGTGTTCGTCCCCTTGTCGACCCACTCGAAGACCACCGTGTGCTTGTCCTTCTCCCACGTACGACCGGGGACGATCGTGAGGTCCTTGAACGCAGCGAAGTTCTCGCCGAGGCGCTTCTCGATCGCCTCGCGACCCTTGAGCTCCGGCCGTCCGGGGCGTGTGATCGTCCCGTCCTCGGCGTACAACCCGGCGACCTTCTTCGCGTCGTGCGTCCCCCAGGCCTCCGCCATCGCCTTGAGGAGCGCCTTGTGGTCCTTGGGCCCCTCGGCCTTCTTCGCCTTCTCCGGCTCGGGCTTCGCGGACGCGCTGGGCGCCGCAGCTGCAGCCGACGGAGGGGGTGCAGCGGACGCCGATGCGCTCGGCATCGCATTCCCGCCCGAGGGCTTGTCGTCGCATGCAACCATGGCGAGAGCACCAAGCACCAAACCGCCGATCACGATCTTTCGCATAGATAGAGACTCCTTTTCGGGCGGCATCCTACCTGCGCCGACAGGGACACGTGGAATTCTCTGTCTCGTGCTGTCACGTGCGCCGGCCTACTTCGGCGAGAATTTCTCGCCGCAACGGCCGGCGCGAGAGCGCGCAACGTTCCGCCGGCCGATGCGGCAGAATTCCTGCTTTGAGGAATTCCTGACGCGGCTAGGCCGGCGCACTAGACAGGCTCGGATGCAGCTCGGTGCCTATCCCACGCCCGTCGACCGGATCGACGATGCGCTCGGCGAGGGGCGACCGCTATGGGTGAAGCGCGACGACCTCACGAGCCCCCGATACGGCGGCAACAAGGTGCGAAAGCTCGAACGGGTGCTCGAGCGCGCGCGCAGTCGTGGGGTTCGTCGCATCGTCACGGTGGGTGCGGCCGGCAGCCATCACGCGCTCGCGACCGCGCTTTACGCTCGTGACCTCGGAATCGAGGTCGAAGCGGTCCTCGTACCGCAGCTCCGCACGTCGCATGTTGCCGAGAACCTGCGCGTGACCGCTGCGCTTTCGCGCGTGTTCCCGGCGACGTCGTTCGCGCACGCGGCGACGATCGTCGTGGATCGCATCGCGTGCGGCGCCGACTACGTGCCGCCCGGCGGGTCCACGCGCGATTCGAGCGCAGCTTACGCGGACGCGGCCGACGAGCTGATCGAGCAGATCGCGCGAGGCGACCTGCCTGCGCCGCGCGTCGTCGTGGTCGCCCTGGGGTCGGGCGGGACCGCCGCCGGATTGGCCGCGGGCTTTGCGAGGGCGGGAACCGCGGTTCGGGTGCTCGGCGTACTCGTCTCGGAGCCTCGCGCCTGGGTCGTGCGGCGTGCGCGTCGGCTCGCAGAGGGGTGTCTGCGACACCTCTCGCCAGACACGCCTGTCTCGTCCCTTCATCTGGAGATCGACGATCGCTACCTCGGTGATGGCTACGGCACCCCGAGCGCGGCAGGCGTGGCAGCCCTCGCGCGCGCGGCCCGACTCGGCCTCACGTTGGACTCGACGTACACCGCGAAGACCTTTGCTGCGGTGCTCGACCTGCCGGAGGAGACATCGCCCGTTCTCTACTGGCACACACTGTCGAGCGCGCCGCTCGCACCGCTGCTCGTCGACGCCCCGTCGGAAGTGGAGCTTCGGCCATCGGAGCGAGCGTTGCTCCGCGCACCCGAAGCACTCTGACGCGCTCCGGAGATGCGCACATAGGGCGAGAGCTGGGGCGACAGGACGAGAGCGCTCACCAAAATGGGAAGTGTCCGTCGTTCCCCCTGGCCACTTGCGACGTGCGCCCGCAAGGTAGATGGCGTTCGGTCGACCTCAGGTCCCGAGCCCTTAGTCTTGCTCAGATCGTCGTGCGGGCGGGAGACCGGAGTCTGTGGATGTCTGGAAGGCGTGATGTCGCCACCGGTGTGACGTCCGGCGTGGCGAGGCTTCAGTCAGGGGTGATGCCCCGGAGCGAGACCACCGCGGAGCACCTAGCAGGCGAAGAGTCGATCGACGACGAGGCCAGCGACACGGCGGACGAGCGTGACCCGACGTCGCGGTCGGAGGCCCCGACGTTGCCTCCGCCTGCGCGCCTAGCGAACGGCCCCGAGGATCTGCGCCAGAGCCGCGATCGCGCGACAGACGCACCGCCAGCTCCGGAGCGGCGGCTGTCCGGCATCTTCGGAGCGAGGCGAGACTCAGTGGTCGCAGATCTTCGACGGGATCCGCGCAGCGAGAAGTAGTCCCGTCAGAAGGTGCCGACGATGCCCATCCCCGTGTGGTCGCGAGCGACGATGGGCGCGAAGTGGAAGTGGAGGCCGCCGAGGTCGTTGCGGACAAGCTCGGTGCGTGGGTACGCGATCCCGGCCGCGAACATCGCGATGCCGCCGAGCTGGGCGATTCCGTCGATGGCGAGAAGGAAGTCGCCGAGCGCGATGTTCCCGCCCTGTGCCATCAGAATGAACGGTCCGACGCCGGGTACGTAGAGCGCGCCGTAGCCGCTGTTCCCGTTCTGGGGCACGGATTCCACCGACGCCGCAACCAGCGCCGAGAGCAGGTAGGTGCTCGCGAAGGTCACCGCGCCACCGATGATGAGCCCCTTCCGGACGTGCTCCTCGACGTGATAGCCGGGCGGAATCGGCTGACCCGAGTCCCAGTCCTTGATGACGCGGGGGCCTTGCGGCTGCGGCTGCTGCTGGTACACGGGGGGCTGCACGTAGACGGGCTGGCCCTGCTGGTAGGGCTGGTAGACGGGCGCCTGCTGATACACCGGCGGCGGATACTGTTGCTGAATGACCACGGTCGGCGCCTGACCGGGAGCGGGGGCGTACTGGACCGGCGGTGCGGCCTGAGCAACCTCCTGCGCGTGTGCGGCTGGCGACATACCAAGGAGCCCGACGGCGACCAGCGAAGGGGCGAGCCCAGACAGAAGAGGAGAGAAGCGCGTGTGGAGCATGGACCGTCCCTCAGCAATGGGTGTGCCGCGCGAGTGCAGGCGCGACGAGACTATCACCGTCGCCGTTTGACGGGGGAATCGCAAGATCGGTGCAATCCGGGCGCGGAGGTGTAGCCGCCGGTTCACTCCGCGGACCTCACATGGCTCCGTCCAGTTCGGTTCTGCGTGCCGGAGGCACCGTCAGTCGTCGTCGGCCCTGAGCTTCGCAAGGACGGAGAGGTCCTCCAGGGTCGACGTGTCTCCCCGTGTCTCGACCTGACCCGCCGCGATGTCCTTCAGCAGGCGCCGCATGATCTTCCCGCTGCGGGTCTTGGGGAGCGAGTCCGCGAAACGGACCTGCTCGGGACGCGCGAACTTGCCGATCAGCTCCTCGACGTGGAGAGCCAGCCTCGCCTTCGTCACCGAGTCAGCCGTTTGCCCCTGCTTCAGGGTAACGAACGCCACGAGCGTGCTCCCCTTCAACTCGTCCGGCTTCCCGACGACCGCGGCCTCGGCGACGGCTGGGTGCGAGACCAGCGCGCTCTCGATCTCGGCCGTCCCGATGCGGTGCCCCGCGACGTTGAGCACGTCGTCGATGCGCCCCGTCACGCGGAAATACCCGTCCGCGTCCCTGCGGGCGCCGTCACCCGTGAAGTAGACGCCTGGCATCTGCGACCAGTAGGCCTCCTTGAAGCGGGCGTCGTCCTTGTAGAGCGTCCTCGCCATCGACGGCCACGGCTGCTTGATGATGAGCTTCCCCTCCCGGTCGTGCGCGGCGGGCGTGCCGTCGTCGTTGACGACCTCCATATCGACGCCGAACAGCGGGAGCCCCGCGCTCCCGGGCTTCGCGGCGCACGCTCCCGGGAGGGTCGTCAGCATCATCATCCCGGTCTCCGTCTGCCACCACGTGTCGACGATGGGGCACTGACCCTTGCCGACGACGCGGTGATACCAGCTCCAGGCCTCGGGGTTGATCGGCTCGCCGACCGACCCGAGGAGGCGCAGGGACGAGAGATCCGACTCGAGCGGCCACTGGTCTCCGGCACGGATGAAGGACCGGATCGCGGTCGGCGCCGTGTACAGGATGGTGACGCCGTGGCGCTCGATGACCTTCCAGAACCGACCCGGGTCGGGGAAGTTCGGGGCGCCTTCATACATCATGCACGCCGCCCCGCAGGAGAGCGGCCCGTACACGATGTAGCTGTGGCCCGTGATCCACCCGACGTCCGCCGTGCACCAGTAGAGGTCTCTCTCCTGGAGATCGAAGACGTACTTGCTGGTCACATGGACCCCTGCGAGGTAGCCAGCCGTCGTGTGCTGCACCCCCTTCGGCTTTCCGGTCGAGCCTGACGTGTAGAGGATGAAGAGCGGGTGCTCGGCGTCGAACGCGGGCGGGCTCTTGGCCAGCGCCAGGCTCGCGACCGAGCGCTTCTCCGAGAGCAGGGTGGTCCAGTCGAGGTCACGGCCCGCGTGCATCTGGGTCGGGGCCTTGGTCTCGTCGTTCACACGCCGGAACATCACGACCTTCTCGATCGTCGGCGTCGCCTCGAGCGCTGCGTCGGCGATCTTCTTCAGCGGGACGATGTGACCGCGCCGGTAAGCCCCGTCCTGCGTGAGGAGGACCTTGCACCCGCAGTCATTGATCCGGTCGCGGAGCGCGTCTGCCGAGAACCCGCCGAACACCACGGTGTGCGGCGCGCCGATACGCGCGCACGCGAGCATCGCGACGGCCGCTTCGGGCACCATTCCGAGATAGATCGCGACGCGATCCCCCGCGCGCACCCCGAGGTCGGTGAGAGCTGCGGCGAGGCGCACCACGTCGCGGTGCAGCTCGAAGTAGGTGAGCGTCCGCACCTCGCCAGGCTCACCCTCCCAGACGATCGCGGCGCGGTTGCGCACCCCGGTCTCGAGATGCCGGTCGAGGCAGCTCTCGGTGACGTTCAGCGTCGCGCCCCCGAAGAACTTCGCGTGCGGTAGCTCCCACTTCATGTACTCGGCGATCGGGGTGCGGAACACCAGGTCGCGCGTGTGCTCCTTCCAGAACTCGAGCGGCTCCGCGAGCGAGTGCCGATGCATCTCGGTGTACGCGGCGTGGGAGGTGACCCGGGCGTGCGCGCGGAACGCGTCGCTCGGGAGCACGGGGGGGGCGTCTTTCGAGGGGGAGTCAGCCGACATGAGAACCTCTTTGGATGGAGGGCTATTCGTATCGCAGCCCGTCGACGGGCTTCAGCTTCGACGCTGCCTTCGCTGGGTAGAGTGTTGCGACCGTACAGATCGTGATGGCCGAGACGGCGACGATGAGGAAATCGATAGCGCTCACGTTGATGGGCAGACGATCGATGTAATAGACGTCCGGGTCGAGCCGGAGGCCGAACCACTCGAGCCCCAGGCACACCGCGAGGCCCGTCGTGACGCCGAACGCGGTGCCGATCGCGCCGATGACGACCCCCTCGATCATGAAGATGCGGAGGATCATGGCGTCGCTCGCGCCGAGCGCTTTGAGGATGGCGATCTCCTTCCCCTTCTCGGTCACCATGAGCAAGAGCGTACAGATGATACAGAAGCTCGCGACGATCGTGAGCACCGAGAGGATGACGAACGTGGCGAAGCGTTCGAGCTTCAAGGCGCCGAAGAGCGTCTTGTTGATCTCGCGCCAGTCGCGCACGCGAAGATCGGGGCGCCCCATCTCGCTCACGAGGGTCGGGACGAGCTGGTCGGCGAGGTCGGCGTCGTCCGCCTTCACGTCGATCGCGGAGATCTTCTGGCCGAGATCGAGGTAGGTCCGCGCGACGTCGATGAGGGTGTAGACGTGGCTCGAGTCGTACTCGTACATCCCGCTGAAGAAGATCGCCGCCACGCGGAACTTCTTCGTGCGCGGCATCACCCCCATCGGGCCGAGATCGCCCAGCGGCGAGACGAGCGTGAGCTCGTCGCCGAGGTAGACATGCAGCGTCTTGGCGAGCTCGCGCCCGATGATGATGCCGGGGCGCGGCGGCGGGCCGCTCTTGAGCGCGAGGCGTACGGCAGGGTCGACGATCGGGTGGACCGGATCGTACTCGTCGGGGAGCATCGAGAGGTCGATCCCCTTCAGGTACTGCTCGCCGCCCGGCCCGATGCCGATGACCTCGTCGGGAGGCAGCGTCAGGAGCTTCTCGGGCGACTCGAGGTACTCGAACTTGCCGACCTCGATGTTCTTCACCAGATCGATCACGTTGCCGATGCTCGCCGGGTCGACGCCGCGCACGATGACGCCCGCGAGGTTCGACGGGGACGAGACCATGACCTCGCCGCTCACGACGGGCGTCGCCGCCGCCACGCCGCGCGTCCCGCGGATCTTCGCGAGCACCTCGTCGCCTCCGAGCCACGCCGCCTGCGACTCGGTGTCCACGACGATGTGCGCGTTGTTACCCAGGATCTTCCGGCGGAGGTCGTGGCTGAAGCCGCCGAGCACGCTCACCACCGACGACTGCGCGCACGAGCTCGTGGCGACGCCGCAGATCGAGAGGACGCTGATGACGGTGAGGAACCCGCTCTTCTGTGACCGGACGTGGCGCGCAGCGACGAACGACTCGAACCTCCGCCCCTCGAGCCGGTTGAGCAGGATGGGGAGGAGCGAGGCGAGCAGCCAGAGCACGAACGCGACGCCGGTGACGACGGCGCCCGCGCGCACGAGCGTGTCCTTGAGCGTCCACATCGAGCCGCGCAGGACGGGGAGGTGCCGCGTCCAGACCGTCAGCCCCGCGAACGCAAGGCCGAGGAGCGGACCGACGAAGCGCCAGAGCGTGCGGAGGATCGTGCGGCCCGCGTCGCCGAGGTAACCGGGGAGGATCGCCGCGACAATCGCGAAGCCAACGAGCACGCCGCTGCCGATCGTGACGATCGTCATCGTCAGCGCGCTCGCGCCGTAGATCTCGAAGACGACGCGAAACCTCCACGAGGCCCACACGAGCCACATCGCTACCCCGATCAGGATCGGGTGGAGGACGCGCCATACCTTCTTCACGAAGCGGGACCCGAGGACGCTCCTTCGTCCCGCTGCTCGGGGCGAAGGAGCGGGAAGAAGATGACGTCGCGAATCGACGCCGCGTTCGTGAGCATCATGACCAGACGATCTACGCCCATTCCGAAGCCGGCGGCGGGCGGCATCCCGTGCTCGAGCGCGCGGATGTAGTCCTCGTCGTAGTCCATCGTCTCCTCGGCCCCGCGCGACTTCTTGTCCACCTGCGCACGGAACCGCGCGGCCTGGTCCTCCGGGTCGTTCAGCTCGCTGAAGGCGTTGCACAGCTCGCGGCCCTGAACGAAGAGCTCGAACCGGTCGCAGAGCTCGGGGTGGAGGTCGTTCCTTCGCGAGAGCGGCGACGTCTCGAAGGGGTAGTCCTTCACGAAGACCGGCAGAGACCGCGTGCCGTCGGCGCTGCGGTAGTCGTCCGGGAGGAAGGGCTCGGCGAGGTACTCGTAGAGCGTGAAGAGGCGCTCGCCGTCGTTCTCGCACTTCATCAGCGCTTTCCGCAGGTTCGACCAGTCGACCGCCTTGGCCCGCGGGGAGCTCTTCGCCCACTCCTTGATGTGCGCGGAGAAGTCCTCGCGGAGGAGCCCGAGCAGCCGCTCGCCTTGCCCGTCCTTCACGAGCTCTGCCCACGCCGCCACCTGCGCCTTGGCCCCTGCTGCGGCCACCGCCCGGCTCATCGAGACACGCACGAACGGTTCGTCGAGCGTGAAGAGCCGCGCCGTCTTCCACGCCGCGTGCGCCGCCGGCATCGCGAGCGCGAGCTCGGCGTCGACGCCGCGCAGCAGCACCTCGGTGAAGTCCATCACGTCGTCGTACGTCGCGTACGCCTGGTAGAACTCGAGCATCGTGAACTCGGGGTTGTGCCTCGTCGAGATCCCCTCGTTGCGGTAGCAGCGACCGATCTCGTAGACGCGGTCGAGCCCGCCGACGAGCAGCCGCTTCAGGAAGAGCTCCGGGGCGATGCGCAGGAACAGCGGCAGATCGAGGGCGTTGTGGTGGGTGTTGAACGGGCGGGCGGTCGCGCCGCCGATGAGCGTGTGCATGGTCGGGGTCTCGACCTCCAGAAACCCCGACTGGTCCAGGATCTTCCTCGCGGCGCGCACAATGTGGCTGCGCGCGCGGAAGACGTCTGCCACGCCCGGGTTGGCGACGAGGTCGACGTAGCGCTGGCGGTAGCGCGTCTCCACGTCCGAGAGGCCGTGCCACTTCTCCGGGAGAGGGCGGAACGCCTTCGTGAGGAGCCTCACACGCTGCGGTTCGAGGGAGAGCTCGCCGCGCTTGCTCGCCGTGAGCGTCCCCTCGGCCTCCACGAAGTCGCCCACGTCGAGGTCGACGAGACGCTCGTACGCTGGCCCGAGCGTCGCCTCGCTGATGAGCAGCTGCAGCTCCCCCGTGCGATCACGCAGGCGCAGGAAAGAGAGGCCGCCCGTCGACCGGTGCGCCAGGACGCGCCCTCGGACGTGGAAGACCTGCCTGGCGACGAGCGTGGCCACCGTCTCGGTGACGTACTTGTCGCTGTCGCCCGTTCGTGCGCCGTCGGCGAGCGCGCGGAGCGCTCCGAGGTCCATCGTGCGCGAGCCGGGCAGGCGGGGCACGACGTCGTTGGCGAAGGGGTTCTCCGCGCGGCCCCGCAGCCGGTTCGCCTTGTTCTTTCGCGCCTCGATGATCGCGTGCTCGGCGGAGGCGGGTTCGGGGCGGGAGGGGTGATCGTCGGAAGCTGCCATGGCGGGCCTTGCTGTAGAGCAACCACGGAGGGGACGGAAGGGTGTGGCGTGATGCCACTGTTGTCCGTGCGGTGAGGCATCCGCGGTAGCCCGCGTCAGGGGCACCCCGCGACGTTCACTTCCACGGGGACAGGAATCGAGGTCGAGGTCGAGCTCGTGGCGGTGGTGCTGCCCACGACGACGCTCTGGACACCGCCGTCCGCAGCGGGCGCGCTGCTCTGCGTGGACCCGGCGACGGCCTGAATCGAGGGGCTCACGGAAGGCGGCGCGGGCCCGATGCCGCTGCCGGTCCCGTTGCTCACTCCGCCCGGCCCCGGTCCGATACCGCTGCCCGTCCCGTTGCTCACTCCGCCAGGCCCCGGCCCGATGCCGCTGCCGGTGCCGTTCATCACCCCGCCGGGGCCAGGGCCGATCGTCGACGCCGCGCTCGTCGTCGCTCCGCTCGCTGCCGCCGTGGCCCCGCTCGACCCGGTGGCTCCGTGCACTTCGATCGGCGCAGGGGCACCCGCACCGCCCACCATGCCCCGTCCTCCGCTGCCTTCCGTCGCGGGGCAGTTGCCCGGATCGCTGCACCCGGTGGCGGCGATGAAGAGCCCGATGGTCCACGTGAGTGACCTGCGCATGACGACCTCGCTCTGCCTGCGTGCTGTCTCACCGAATCCTCACGGTGTCGGCCCCTCCTTCCTCGACCAGACAACGCAAAGGTCAGGCCCGACGAGCCTCGACCGCACCGCTGTCTGGTGCGCGTCTTGCGTTCTCGCGCCGCCGGAGGTTAGTCCGATGCCAACGACGAAGAAGACGACGAAGAAGAGCACCCGCGCATCCTCGAAGGGGTCGAAGGGGAAGGTCGCGAAGGTGATGCCGGACCGCAAGCCGGGGGCGGTCCGCGCGAAGTCCGCGAAGAAGGTCTCGCGCCGGATTGTCATCAACGAAGGGCGCAAGGCGACCGAGCACGTTCCGAAGCGGAAGGCCGCGCGTCGCCCAGCGAAGAAGTCGTAGTCCGTCTCGCGCCAGCGCTGCTCGCGTGCCTCGATGTCAACGTCGCGCGCGAGCGGCGCCGAGACCTGGCTCTTGCTGTTGCGCCTCGAAAGCGCGCATGGAGCCCGCGCGTCGCTACCGAGCGGTCGCCTTCTTCAGGGCCTTCCGGTACACCGCGGCCACCTGGCTCGCCATGAACTGGCGCGGCATCACGCGGAAGAGCATGTCCCCGAGGCGATTGGTCGCCCCGGGGATCGCGAGGTACTTGCGCGCGCGGAACGCGTCGAGCCCGCACTGCGCGACCTCCTCGACCGGCGCGAGCCACCCGCGCAGCGGCGCGAAGGTGTCGCCTGCCGTCATCTCGGTCGCGATGCCTGCGGGCGCGTACGTCGTCACCGAGACGTTCGAGCCCTTCAGCTCGTGCCACAGCCCGAGGCCGTAGTGCACGAGGAACGCCTTCGTCGCGGAGTAGGCCGTCTGGTACGGCACGGGGTTGATGCCTGCCATGCTCGAGACGATGAGGATGCCGCCCCCGTCCGCCCCCTTCTTGAGGTGCGGGACGAGCTCGGTCGTCATGCGCACGACGCCGACGACGTTCGTGCGGAGCATCGCCTCGAAGTCCGCCCACGAGAGCGCGTCGTAGGGGCCGAAGTGGGTGACGGCCGCGTTGAGGACCGCGCCGTAGAGCTGCCTTCCCGCCTGCGCCTCCGCGAGCACGCGGTCGACCTCCTCGAGCTTCGAGAGGTCGGCGGCGATCACGTGCACCTCGACGTGCGCCTCCGACTCGAGCTCGTGCTTCAGCTCCGCGAGCCGCTCCTTCCGGCGCGCGACGGCGACGATGTTGGCGCCGTACTTCTTCGCGAGCTTGCGGGCGAACGCCTGCCCGAGCCCCGACGACGCGCCTGTGACCAGCACCCAGCGCCCACGAAACTCCATCGGCTTCACGAGAGACCTGCTTCTTTTGCGTGTGTCGGGTTTGCAGCGTTGCCGCTGTCGGCGTTCACGAGCGGCTTGTCGTAGATGCGGTAACGCTTGTAGGGCTTCGCCCCCATCGTGCGGATGCCCGTGTTGACGGGGCCGTTGTCCTCGAGCGTCCAGCCGAGCTCGCCGCCGGTCATCCCGAGCTTCTTCCCGCTCTCGTTCAGCTCCGCGTAGAGGAAGAGCGAGAGGCCGGCGTACTTGCGCACGTGCCGCCACTTCTTCCGGATGCCGAGGATGATGACCCGGCCTGTCTTCGGCCCCTTCACCTTGAGGCGGTAGAGGAGCTTCGGGAGGCCGAGGGGGAAGAGGCTGCCGCCGAGGTCGGCGATGAGCTCGTTCAGGTTCGGTATCGCGACAGCGACGGCCGCAGGCTCCCCGTCGATGGATACGATGCGGGTGATCTCGGGCATGAGGAACAGCTTGAAGTCCTGCGCCGTCTTGTTGATCTCGGGCTCCGTCAGCGGCACGAAGCCCCAGTTGTCGCTCCAGGCGTCGTTGAAGATGTCCATGATGAGCTCGACGTCGCGCTGCATGTCCTTGTACGAGACCACGCGGCTCGTCACCTCGGGCATCGCCTTGATGTCGGCCTGCGCGCGCGCGACGCGCGGGTTCAGGTCGCCCACGACGTAGCGCCAGGCGAGGAGATCCTTCGCCTTCGTGTAGCCGGCGCCCTCGATCAACTTCGCCTGGTAGGGGCGGTGGTGCGGCATGAGCACGTAGGGGGGCGTCTCGAAGCCGTCGACGAGGCAGCCGATCTCCTCGTTCACGTTGGTCGACATCGGCCCGAGCGCGCGCGTCATCCCGCGCTCCTTCAGCCACGCCTCGGCGCGATCGAGGAGCGCGCGCGCGACCTCGGGGCTGTCGACCGTGTCGAGGAACCCCCAGAAGCCGGTCGAGTCGCGGTACCGCGCGAGGTGCTCGCGGTCGATCGTCGTCGTGATGCGCCCGACGCACTCCCCGTCGCGATGCGCCGTGAAGATGCCCCCCTCGCCGTGGGTGAAGAAGGGGTTCTTCTTCGGGTCGAGCCTGTCCTTCATGTCCTGATCGAGCGGCCGCACGTAGGCGGCGTCGCCCTGGTAGATGCGGTCGACCACGCCGAGGAAGTCGCGCAGGTTGCCCTTCGGGTTCCCGTGGAGCCGCACCTCGCGCACTTCGATGACCGTCATGCGTGCGGCGTTAGCGAGGGGGACGCGCCGCGTCAATGATGCGTCAGGCCGAAGTCAGGCGGGAGCTCCAGGAAACTGCGCCCGGATGTGGGGCTTCGTGAGCATCACGAACGCGAAGACGCCGAGCATCGTGCCGAACGGCATCCACAGGCAAAGCAGGCCCGCGATGACCAGGCAGAAGACGTGCCTCTTGCGCGCGGCGATGGAGCGACCGGCCACGAGGGTCATCGCCGCGAGCGTCCATCCGAAGATGACGGCGAGCGAGCCCATGACCACGAAGATCAACCCGAACGCCGGCGGCGGCCCGGCGCCGTGCGGCGTGCCAGCGACCGGGGCCCACGAGGCGGACGTCATCATCGCGACGCCGATGGCGATGTGGATGATGAAGATGCACGAGAACATCGCGACGAGCGCCGCGACCACGTAGTGGAGCGTCACCAGCAGCCCCATGTTCTTGTCGTCGTTCGTCGGCGGGAAGTAGACGGGCGCGGGGGGTCGATACGGGTCGTTCACAGCTGGGGAGCGTATCACCGGGAGCAGTCCGGGCTACCTCGGAGGCTCCGCCGCCCGCGACTCTTGCTATAGGTCCCCCGTGCCGCGCTCCACCCGCTCCTCTCCGCCCCTCCCCCGTCAGCGCAGCGCCCGCGAGCCCGACTTCATCGAGATCACCGGCGCGCGCGAGCACAACCTCGCGATCGACTCGCTGCTCATTCCGAAGCGGCAGCTCGTCGTCTTCACCGGCCCGAGCGGCTCGGGCAAGTCGAGCCTCGCGTTCGACACGCTCTACGCCGAGGGGCAGCGGCGCTACGTCGAGACGCTCAGCGCCTACGCGCGGCAGTTCCTCGGGCAGCTCGATCGGCCCAAGGTCGAGCACCTGCGCGGGCTCTCGCCGACCATCGCGATCGAGCAGAAGAGCGCGTCGAACAATCCTCGCTCCACCGTCGGCACCATCACCGAGATCTACGACTACCTCCGCGTCCTCTACGCCAAGATCGGCGAGCAGCACTGCCCGACCTGCGGCAAGAAGGTGAAGAGCACGGGGAGCGCGGCCATCCTCGCGGAGGTGCTCGCGCTCGGCGACGGCACGAAGGTGACGCTGCTCGCGCCGCTGATCACGCACCGGAAGGGGGAGTTCAAGGACATCACCGACGACCTTCGCACCCGCGGCTTCGTGCGCGTCATGCTCGACGGGAAGCTCGAGACCCTCGAGGCGCTGCCCGCGATCGACAAGAAGAAGAAGCACACGCTCTCGCTCGTGGTCGACCGCATCACCGTGCGGAAGGCCGAGCGGATGCGCCTCGCGGAGAGCGTCGACCTCGCGCTGCGTGAAGGGAAGGGGGAGATGCGGGCGCTGGTCGACGGGGGGACCGAGCTCGCCTTCAGCCAGGCGCGGAGCTGCTGCGGGATCGCGTTCGCCGAGCTGTCGCCGCAGAGCTTCTCGTTCAACTCACCGGTCGGGATGTGCCCCGCCTGCAACGGGCTCGGGAAGAAGGACGAGATCGACCCCGACCTCATCATCCCCGACCCCAGCCTCTCGATCCGCGCGGGCGCCGTCGCTCCGTGGGCGACCGGGATGGCGCGCGGCGAGGGGTGGACGGCGCGCATCGTCGACGGGGTCGCGACCGCGTTCGGCGTGAACCTCGACACGCCGTGGTCGAAGCTCTCCGAGAAGCACAAGGCGCTCGTTCTCTACGGCAAGGGCGCCGAGGGGAAGAAGGTGCCCATCCGCTTCGGCAAGGCGGGCAGCGTCAACCACGGCACGTGGGGGATGCGCTTCAGCGGGGTCATCCCGAACCTCGAGAAGAAGTGGCGCGAGACCTCCTCGGAGACCGCGCGCGAGATCTACGGCCGCTTCCTGCGCGCTCGCCCGTGCGACGCGTGCAAGGGGCGCAGGCTCTCGGCCGGGACGCTCGCCGTGCTGCTCAACGGGAAGAACATCGCGGACGTCACGGGGCTCACCGTGCTCGAGGCTTCCGCGTACCTCGAGACGCTCACGCTCTCCGACTCGGCGCGGGCCGTCAGCGAGGGGGCCGTGCGCGAGATCGAGAGCCGCCTGCGCTTCCTGCTCAACGTCGGGCTCGACTACCTCACGCTCGACCGCGCGGGGCCGAGCCTCAGCGGAGGGGAGGCGCAGCGCATTCGCCTCGCCAGCCAGCTCGGGAGCGATCTGTCGGGGGTCATGTACGTCCTCGACGAGCCCTCGATCGGCCTCCACCCGCGCGACAACGCGCGCCTCGTCGAGACGCTGCGGCGCCTGCGCGATCTGGGCAACAGCGTCATCGTCGTCGAGCACGACGAGGAGACCATCCGCGCCTCGGACTACGTCGTCGACTTCGGCCCGGGCGCCGGCCACCTCGGCGGCAAGGTCACCTTCCACGGCACGCCGGAGGAGCTCGAGTCCAGCGACAGCCTCACCGGGCTCTACCTGTCGGGCACGCGGCGCATCGAGGTCCCGAGCGCGCGACGCAAGCCCACGGGGCATCTGACGATCGCCGGCGCGCGCGAGCACAACCTCAAGAACGTCACCGTGAAGATCCCGCTCGGCGTCTTCACCGCCGTCACCGGCGTCAGCGGGGCAGGGAAGAGCTCGCTCGTGAACGGCATCCTGCTTCCTGCGCTCGCTCGCGCGCTCCACGACAGCGACGGCCCCATCGGCGCGCACCGCGAGATCACCGGCCTCGGCGCGCTCGACAAGGTCATCGCCATCGACCAGCAGCCCATCGGCCGCACGCCGCGCTCGAACCCCGGCACGTACACCAAGGCGTTCGACGCCATCCGCGGCGTCTTCGCCGAGCTCCCCGACGCCCGCGCGCGCGGCTGGGACTCGGGCAGGTTCAGCTTCAACGTGAAGGGGGGGCGCTGCGAGGCGTGCGCGGGGGGCGGCACGGTGCAGGTGGAGATGCACTTCCTCGCCGACGTGTGGGTCCCTTGCGAGGCGTGCGGCACGCGGCGCTACAACGCGGAGACCCTCGAGCTGAAGTTCAAGGGCAAGAGCATCTACGACGTCCTCGAGTCGAGCATCGCGGAGTGCACGCAGCTCTTCTCCGCGTTCCCCTTCATCTCGCGCGTCCTCGGCACCCTCGAGAAGGTCGGGCTCGGCTACATGAAGCTCGGGCAGGCGGCCACGACGCTGTCCGGAGGCGAGGCGCAGCGCGTGAAGCTCTCGCGGGAGCTCGGCAAGGCGCAGACGGGGCGCACGCTCTACGTGCTCGACGAGCCGACGACGGGCCTGCACTTCGAGGACATCCAGCAGCTGCTCAAGGTGCTGCACGCGCTCGTCGAGGCGGGGAACTCGGTCGTCGTCATCGAGCACAACCTCGACGTCATCAAGTGCGCGGACTGGGTCATCGACCTCGGGCCCGAGGGGGGCGCGCGCGGAGGGCGGCTCCTGGCGGAGGGGACGCCGGAGAAGGTCGCGACGATCGCGCAGTCGTTCACCGGGCAGCACCTGGTGCCGCTGCTCGCGAGGCAGGCGAAGCCCGCGAAGCGCGAGAAGGAAGCGAAGGGCGCGAAGGCTGCGAAGGCGCGGCGCGGCCGAGCAGGAGACCTCGCCCGCGCAGGGGTGCCGTGAGCCTCGAAGCCTCTCGAAGGGGCTCGCGCGACCTGGCCCCTCTCGCGGCCATCGCAGGCCTCGTCAGCCTCGCCCTCGCCTCCGGCTGCGGCGCGCGAAGCGATCTCGACGACTTCGTCTTCGTCGCCTCGCCCGTGGCACGGAGCGATGGGGGAGACGCGCGCGACGCGGCCCGTCCCCGAGACGCAGGAGACGCGAGGCTCAAGGACGCGGTCGCCGACCGCACGGTGGTCGACGCCCCGCGGGACGCGCCCCCGGACGTCGGCAAGGATGGCGGCGACGCGGGTCACGACACCGGGCCAGACGCGACCCGGGATGCAGCGGTCGACGCGTGCCACGACGACGGCGGCGGCGGCGACGGAGGGTTGCAGGTCGTCGTCGCCGCGCCCGTGGGGGACTTCGACGTCGACGATCTCGGCATCGTCTTCGCGAGCGGCGGCTCCATCTTCTCCTGCCCGCTCTCCGGCTGCGGCTGCGAGCCGCCGACCGTGCTCGCCGACGCCGTCTTCGTCCGGAGCGACTCGGGTGTGCGGAACGACCTCTACGCGCTGCGCATCGGGAGCGACCAGGTGTTCGTCTTCGCCAGCTCCGGCCTCTACGCACAGTCGAGGACGGGGCCCGGCCTCACGCTCCTCGCGACGTTCGACTCGGTGCACATCGACAGCGGCTTCGAGAAATGCACGAACCTCGCCGACGGCGTGCTCGAGGGGGCGACCGGAAGCACGCCCTTCTACATCCCCTTCTGCGGCGGAAGCCTCGGCGGGGAGGACGGACCGCTCATCGTCCTCACGCCGAGCGGCCTCGTGCCCGCCTCTCCCCGCACGCAGAACGAGGCGGTGACCGCCTACGGCCCTTCCTTCTACCGTGCGTCGCCCCCCTTCAATCGAGACGTCGACGCCGGGGGGCCCCCGTTCGTCATCACGCAGCTCGACATCGAGACCCCGTCGGCGCCGCCCGTCGTCTACGCCTCGCTCGGCAACGACTCCGCCACCATGATCGCGGCCACGGACGTCGCAGTGTTCTGGGGCACCGCCCCGGGCTCCGCGTTCGCCTGCGCGGCCGGCGCCCCGTGCACGCAGCCTGTGAGCGTGACGTGCGAAGGAGGCTTCCCGACCCAGCCGGTCGCCGCGTACCACGACCGGATCTTCTTCGAAGAGTACCTCCCGTCAACGACGACGTGGTCGTTCACTAGCTACTCGGCGTCGGCGCTCCTCGCCGGCGTCTGCGCGCCGACTCCGGTGGTCGCGCTTCATGACGTCGGCGAGTTGCGCGTCGTCGCGCGCGAGACGGAAGTGTATTTCCAGGCGGAGCAGGGCATCGTCCGCGTCGCGCGCTGAGGCCGAGACGACGCGCGCTACTTCTTCGCGCGCGTCCCGGGGAGCGGCGCCAGCGCGGCCCGCACCTCGTCGACCGAGAGGCTCACCGCGGCCGCGCGCTCGAACGCCGCGACCAGCGCGGGGCGTATCGCCTGCGGCGTGAGGCCTGCTGCCTCGGCCGCGGCGCACACGATCGAGTCCGCGAGGTGGCCGGGAGCGATGGGCGGCGACGGCGGCGCGGGCGGGACCGCCGGCGCGAGCGCCGGGGGAACCTGCACCCCCATGCTCTCGAGGGTCTCGCCGAACGCGAGGGCCAGCGCATGCCCGAGGGCAGGGTCCTCCGCGTGCGCGGCCGCCACCAGGGGGCGCAGCGACACCGGCGGGATGATGGGGCCGGACCGCATCCACCGGATGATCGTGCGCCGCGTGACGCCGACGAGGCTCCCGAGCTCCGTCTGGCTGAGCCCGAGCGCGCGCTGGGTCAGGACGAGCATCCTGAGCTGCTCCTTCAGGTCCGGAAGGCTCATGGCGAGGGCCTCGTGTCACAGAACCAGGCGCGCGGTGTGACACTCCACCGTCGCGCAGTGACATACGAAGCGCGCATGTCGCAGCACGAGGCTATCACAGCGACACTCGAGCCGCGGGGTGTGACACGCGCTCGCCGGGAGGTGACTCTCCGTCGCCAGGATGAGATCCGCGCGCCGGGAGCTGTGATCAACCCTCGCCGAGCTGTGACTCTCCCGGGCGAAGACGTGATCGGCGCGCGCGAAGAGGTGACGCGCGGCCGAGGAGATGTGACATCCCGCGCTCCCACCCCATGCTCCGCGGGACACGCCCGCGAGACTGCGAGCGAGCGACCCGAGGCTAGGAAGGCCGAGCGAGGGATACTACGCGTATCTTGAGCGAGGCCGACCGACGCATCGGGCCGCGCAGCCGCAGTATCGCGGGTGGCTTCAGTTGTCTTTCTTGTCGCGGACGCGCGCGGCCTTGCCGGCGAGGTCACGCAGGTAGAAGAGCCGCGCGCGACGGACGACGCCGCGGGACACGATCTCCACCTTGTCGATGCGCGGGGAGTGCGACAGGAAGACGCGCTCCACGCCGACGTTGAAGCTCACCTTGCGCACGCTGAACGTGCTGCGGGCGCCCGCGCGGTGGCGCTTGATGACGACGCCCTGGAAGACCTGGATGCGGTCCTTGTCGCCCTCGACGATCTTGTAGTGCACGCGGATCGTGTCGCCCACGCGGAAGTCGGGGAGACCGGTGCGAAGCTGCGCGGTCTCAATCTCCTGAATCTTCGACTGCATCATGGCGGACTCTCCAGAGCTCTCTCTCACCGCTCTTCGCAGTGGGGTCGCGCCTTAAAGCATGCAGGGTGTGCCCTGTCAACGCGCGGCAGAGATAGCGGGGCTCCCGGAGGCGGCCGACAGCATCTCGAGCAGGGCGGGGCGGGTCATCCGCGTGCGGGCGTCCTCCAGCCAGCGCGCGTCGGGGTCGAAGACGTCGCCGGCGAGGAGCGAGGTGATGACGCGGCGGATGTACGGGTGCGGCTTGTCGGCGAACATCAGGCGCGACAGGAGCCCCTCGTAGAAGGAGCGCACCATCGAGACGTAGAGGTCGCCGCCCGACCGCATGCGGGTCTCCCAGGCGGTGAAGCGCGCGCGGGAGACGTCGCCGAGGGTCAGCGCGGCGTCGATCGCCTCGGCCGCGTGGAAGCCGCCGAACATCGCGAGGTGGGCGCCCGTCGAGAAGAGCGGGTCGATGAAGCCCCCCGAGTCGCCGACCGCGACCCAGCCGTCGCCGCAGAGGTCCCGCACCTTGAAGCTGTAGTCCGCCGTGGCGCGGGCCGGCCACAGCTGCTCCGCGCTCGCGAGCATGCGGCGGGCGACGGGCGACTCGGCGATGGCGCGCTGGTAGAGCGCTTGCGGGTCGAGCGCGGTCTCTCCGCCGCGGGCGCTGCGCATCCAGGCGAGCGACGCCGAGGCTCCGACGCTGGTGCGCCCGTCCTTGAAGGGGATGAACCAGAACCAGCCGAGCGGCGCCGGGATGTCCTCGGCCTTGCCGGAGGCGTCACCGAAGAGCACGAGGTGAAAGTCGCCCGCGCGCTCCCCGAGGCTGCGCTCGACCCCGCGCCACTGCGAGTAGAGCGCGGTGCCGTCGAGCCCAGGGAGGCGCTCGCTCGTCCGCGTCGCCCTCGCCCGGAGCGCGTCACGCCCCGTCGCGTCGACCACCACGCGCGCGTCGATCGAGACAGGGGAGCCCTCCGCGTCCTTCGCGAGGACCCCGACCGCGCGATCGCCGTCGTAGCGCACGCTCTCGACGGTAAAGCCGTGCCTCACGACCGCGCCGGTGCTGGCCGCGTTGGTCAGGAGGAGCGCGTCGAAGTCGTCGCGCGGGACCTGGTACGCGTAGGTCGATTTCGCGAGGAACGCGTCGGCGAAATCGAACCGCGTGGTGCGGTCGGTGTAGCTGTCGTGAAAGACCGCGCCGGGCTTGCGGAGGAAGCGCGCGTCGACCTCGGGCAAGACGCCGAGCGCGGCGAGGATCGGGACGGAGCAAGGGAGGAGCGACTCGCCCAGGTGGAAGCGAGGGAACGCGTCGCGCTCGAGCACGAGCACACGACGCCCCTTCTGCGCGAGACGGGCTGCGGTGACCGAGCCTCCAGGACCGCCGCCGATGACGACGACGTCGAACGCCTCCGCCGCGGGCACTCGCTACTCGGTGGCCTTCGGGGGCGGGCCGAGCTGGATGCGCTCGCCGATGTACGCGCCGATGAGCGTGAACAGGATGCCGATGGCGGCCATGATGCAATAGAGGAACGTCGGGAGCGTGCGGACGGTCTCGCTGTCGACGAGGAAGAACGTGGTCGGGATCGCGACGATGAAGCTGGCGACGACCGGCTCGATGAACGTGCGGCCTGGCGAGATCATCCCCACGAGGAGCCCGCCGACGAACCAGACGGGGATGCAGACGGTCATGCCGTTGCCCCCCTCGAGGTCGATCGCAGGAATCACCATCGGCAGCCCGAAGACGAGCGCCGCGGTGAGGATCCCCTGCACGGCGAAGGCGATCGCGAGCCACTGCACGCTGATCCCCTCCTGCTGATACCGGCGCTCGAGCTCCTCCTCGCGCGTGCGGCTGATCTTGCCGAGCCCCTCGAGCTTCTCGCCGCAGCGGACGCAGCGGGTCGAGTTCGGCGGGTTTTCGGCGAATCTACAGGAAGGGCAGGTCTTGGTCGCGGCCATCGCGTCTCCTCAAACACACGCAAACGCGCACCAGTCACGAGGGCTGTCGCGCGCCGCGGAAGATTAGCCCGGCTAGGCCGCCGACCGCAAACGACACGTCTTTGGCGAGTCAGGAACTTCTCTTCCGTGGCTGTGTCGTAGACTGTGGAAGCGCCGGGATCCCTCTTCTCCGGGCCGCCCAGCCAGCACCTCCTCCCCCCATGTCCGCCGACCTCCTCCACCCCGACCCGCACGCCGTCGCCGAAGGCGCCGACGAAGAGGCCGATCCGGAGCTCCTGGCGCTCCCGCCGCCCCCCCGAGCGCAGCGTCAGCTGACGGTGATCCTCCTCATCGTGGTCGCGCAGCTGGCCCTGGCGATGGCGTTCTCCTTGCGAGGAGAGGCTTCGTACGCGCTCACGTCCGTGACGGCGACCGACGTGGGCGAGCTCTATTCGCTGAACACGGCCAGGGTCGAGCCGAACCAGTACGTCCACGCGCACGGCAGTCTCGGCGGCGCCCTGGCGGTGCGCTTCGAGCGTCCGTTCGAGGCGGACACGTACCGGGTGTCGCCCGTGATGGGCCGTCGCGATCTGTGGGTCGAGGTGCGCGTGCCGTCGGGCGAAGAGGGGGGCCGTTACGTGCCGCCGACGACGTTCAACGGTCGGCTGGTTCGCTGGAGCGACAGCGGCCTCCGCCATCGCGGGCTGGAGCATGCGGTCGACTCGCTGACGAGCGAGGCGATCCCGATGGACGGCTGGCTGCTCGTCGACGGCGAGTCCCCGAGGTCGGCGCGCTGGCCCCTCGCGCTCGCGGTGCTCTTCGCGGGCTTCGCGGTCTGGAGCGTGGCGACGATGATGCGCCTCCTGAGGCGGGTCACCTAGCGAGCCGCGCCACCGTCGCCGAGGCCTCGAGCATGTGCGCAGGCGAGCGATGACCCCTGCGTGCACGCCGTCGTGTAGAGCGCACGAGCCTTGGTCACGTCCTTCGCGATGCCGCGCCCGTTCTCGAGCATGATGGCGAGGTTCGCGCAGCCCGTGCCGTCGCCCATGTCGCACGCGCGCGTGTAGAACGAGACCGCCTTCGCGTCGTCCTTCGCGACGCCGTGGTGGAACTCGTACATCCGCCCGGTCGCGACGCACGCCTCGGGGTTCTTCATGCCGCACGCCTTCTCGTAGAGGGAGGTCGCGTGCGCCCCGTCGACCTCGACCGCGTGGCCGAACTCGTAGTTGACGCCGAGGCGCCGGCATCGGTCGCTGCTCCCGGCGTCGCACTCGGTCTCGCAGAGCTTCACGTCGTCGCAGAACCCGATGCCCGCGGCGATCTGGATGACCGACGACGAGGGCGCCGGCTGCCCTGCCGCGGACTCGTCGTTTGCGCCGAGGCACGAGAGGCGCGGCAACCCCAGCACGAACGCGAGGGCTCCGAGTCGCAAGAGGCTCATCGGTCACGCATGGTGCGCGTCGGACAGCGGCAGCGGATCGAGCGGAGGCCGGCCGGAGCGGCGATCCATCCACTCGTGCGCCATGACGAGCAGCGGCGGCTGGAGGACTCGCGTGAGGATCGCGAGGATGAGCGAGCCGCCGATGACGACGACGGCGAGCGGCTTCTGCGCCTGCGAGCCGATGCCGTTCGAGAGGGCGGCGGGAGCGAGCCCGAGCGTCGCCACGAGAGTCGTCATGAGGACCGGCCGGAACCGCTTCTCGGCGGCCTCGCGCGCGGCCTCGACGATCGTGTGCCCTTCGACGTCGTGGAGGCGCTGGAAGTAGGTCACGACGAGGATGGCGTCCTGGATCGCGATGCCGAAGATGGAGACGAAGCCCATCGCCGCGGAGACGGAGAAGTTGGTCCCGGTGACGAGCAGGGCGAGCACGCCTCCGGTGCACGCGACGGGGATGTTGCTGAAGACGACGAGCGTGTCCATCCAGCTCTTCACGGCCGTGTAGGTGAGGAACCCGATGAGGACGAGGGTCAGCGGGATGATGATGAGCAGGCGCTGCATGGCGTCGTTCATCTCGTTGATCTGCCCGGCCCACTCGAGGTGGGTGTCGTAGGAGAGGTGCACCTTCGGCGAGGTCGCGATCGCACGCTTTGCCTCCTCGATCGTCGACTTGAGGTCGCGACCGCGCACCGAGAACTTCACCGGCGCGTAGCGGAACCCGTCCTCGCGGAAGATGATGTTCGGGCCGTCCTCGAGGGTGATGCTCGCGAGCTGCCCGAGCGGGATGGAGTTCCCGTCCGGCGTCGCGACCGTGATCTCGCGGATCGACTCGACCGACTTGCGGAACGGCTCGAGCCAGCGGACGGTCAGCGCGAAGTTCTTCTCCCCTTCGTACACGTTCGTGACCGACTGGCCACCGACCGCCGCCGACACAACGGAGTCGATGTCGCCCGTGTTGAGCCCGTAGCGCGCGCAGGCCGCCCGGTCAGGCACGATCCTCACGTTCGGTTGACCGAGCGAGTGGAAGACGCCGAGGTCGGCCACGCCCGGCACGTGAGACATGACCTCCATGATGGCGTCGGCGTTCGCCTCGTTGGCGACGACGTCGGGGCCGAGAATCTTCACCGAGTTCTCGCCCTTCACCCCCGACAGCGCCTCCTCGACGTTGTCCGAGATGTACTGCGAGAAGTTGAAGACGACCCCCGGGAAAGCCTCCTGGAGCTTGCCCTGCATCTCGTTGGTCAGCATCGGTTTGTCGACGCCGCGCGGCCACTCGTCGAATGGCTTGAGCGGCGCGAAGAACTCGATGTTGTTGAACTGCGCGACGTCGGTGCCGTCGTCCGGGCGACCGAGCTGGGAGACCACGGTCTCGACGATCTTTCCGTGCGCGCTCCGGTTCGCGTCGGTGCACACGACGGTCGGATCGTCGGGGCAGCCGCGCAGGATGCGGCGCATCCGGTTGGTGTACCGCGCCGACTGCTGGAGCGAGATCGACGTGGGCATCGTCGCGCGAATCCAGAAGTTCCCCTCCTCGAGCTTGGGCATGAACTCGCCGCCGAGGAGCGGATAGAGCACGACGCACGCGAGGATCGGCACGAGCCCGATCACCGCTGCGCGCTTCGGGTGCTTGAGCGCCGCGTCGAAGAACGGATTGTAGAGCTTGTGGAGGGCGCGCATCAGCCACACCTCCTTCTCCTCGGCCTGGGCCGGGATGAACTGCGCCGCGAGCACGGGGGTCAGCGTCAGCGCCATGAAGATGGCGCCGCCGATCGCGAACGCGTAGGTGCGCGCCATCGGGCCGAAGATGACGCCCGAGACGCCCGTCATCGTGAACAGCGGCAGGAAGGCCGCGCCGATGATGAGCGTGGAGAACGTCATCGGCCCGCCGACCTCGCGCGCGGCGGCCAGGATGCGGTCCTGCATCGAGCCTTTTCCGTGCGCGCCGATGTGCCGGAAGATGTTCTCCATCATGATGACGGTGGAGTCGATGACGATGCCGAAGTCGACGGCGCCGATGGAGAGCAGATTGGCCGACGTCCCCGTCGCGACCATGCCCATGAAGGCGATGAGCAGCGCGACCGGGATGTTCAGCGCGGTGATGAGCGCCGCGCGGGTGTTCCCGAGGAAGAGGAGGAGCGTCAGCACGACGAGCGTCATGCCGATGATCAGGTTCTCGATGACCGTGTGCGTCGTGAGCGCGACGAGCTTGCCGCGGTCGTAATAGGGAATCAGCTCCATCCCGGGCGGCAGGAGGTGGAGGTTCCTGATGCGCTCGACGCGCGCGTGGACGCCTTCGAGCGTGCTCGGGGTCTCGCCGTCGTAGCGCATGAGGACGACGCCCTGCACCACGTCGTCGTCGTCGTCGTGGCCGACCACGCCGAGGCGGGGCGCGAAGCCGATGTTCACGTTCGCCACGTCGCGGACGCGCACGGGGATGCCCTTCTGCTCGGCGACGACGATGTTCTCGATGTCGTGGACGTTCTTGAGGAGGCCGATCCCGCGGATGTTGTACGACTGCTCGCCGATGACGACGCGGCCGCCGCCGACGTTCTGGTTGGCGTTGCCGATGGCCGTGGTGACCTGAGCGAGCGTGACCCCTTGCCCCTTGAGGCGGAAGGGATCGACCTCGACGTGGTACTCCTTCGTCTCGCCGCCGAAGCTCGTGACGTCGACGACCCCGTCGACCTGGCGCCACTGGCGCTCCATGATCCAGTCTTCGGCCGTCTTCATGTCGCGGACGGTGTAGCCCTTGCCCGAGAGCGTGTAGCGGTAGACCTCCCCGATCGCGTTCCACGGCGACAGTGACGCCGTCAGGCTGTTCGGCATCTGGACGAACTGGATGCGATTGATGACCTCCTGGCGGACAGCCCAGTAATCGAAGCCCCACTTGAAGTAGCACTTGATGTCGGCGAGCTCGAAGAGCGACTGGCTACGAACGTGGTCGAGCCCCTTCATCCCGGCGACGCCGATCTCCATCGGGATCGTCACGTAGCGCTCGACCTCCTCGGCGCTCCAGCCGAACGGCTGCACGATGATCTCGACCATCGGCGGGCAGGGGTTCGGATAGGCCTCGATGTCCAGACGGTGATACGCGGCGAGCCCCGCGATGATCACGACGACGACCATCGAAAAGACGATGGCGCGCATGCGCAGCGCCGTGGCGACGAGTCTTTGAATCAAGGGAGCTCCTCAGAAAGCGGCGACAGACGCCGGCTACATCATCCCCGAGAGCAGAACGGTCCCGGCGGTCACCACGCGATCCCCCTTGGCGAGCCCCTCGGAGACCGGCAGCCACTGTCCCCCTTCGCCTTCGTCGATGGACACCGGCAAGCTCTCGAACTTGAGGCGACCGTCCGGCGACGTGCCACGCTCGACGTAGACGAGAGTCTTGGTGCCGAGGCGGATCGCCGACCCCTTCGGGATAGCCAGCTCCTTGCGCGCCTCGACCGACATCGAGATCGTCGCGTACATCTCGGGCTTGAGCAGTCGATCGGGGTTCTTGAACGTGCAGCGCACCTTCGCGGTCCGGGTCGCGGGGTCGAGCATGCCGCTGACCCAGTCGACCTTCCCCTCGAAGACCTTGTTCGGATAGGCCACGACCTTGACGCTGGCGGGCGACCCGACTGTCACGCGCGCCATGTCGAGCTCGTAGACGTCGGCGATGACCCACACCTCGTCGACCTCGCCGATCGTGAACAGCTCCTGCGAGCTGCCGCCCGAGTACTGCCCCTGCACCTCGACGCCGGCGCTCAGGTTCCGCACGAGGACCTCGCCGTCTGCGGGCGCGGTCAGCGTGAAGCTCTGCGAGACGGTATCGATCGCCCCCGAGTGGAGCATCGCGGCCTTCTGCCCCGCCCTGTCGCGCTCGGCGCGCGCCTTGCGGAAGGTGTCCTCCGCCGTCTCGAAGTCCTTCTGGGAAGTGGCGTGCTTCTCCCAGAGCTCCTTCTCGCGCTTGTAGTCGCGCTCCGCCGCGACGAGGTCCGCGACGGCTTTGGAGAGATCGGCCGAGAACTGCCCGACGTCCGGCGACTGGATCACCGCGAGCGGGGCCCCCTTCTTCACGTGCTGACCGAGCAGCGCGCTGATGGTCATGACTCGCCCCGTGACAGGCGAGAACACGTGCGACACCTTCACGTCGGCGAACGTCACACGCCCGCTCGCGAGGATCGTGTCGTCGACGTCCTCTAGGCCGATCGGGGTGATCGTGATGTGCGCCTCCTTGATCTGGTCGGCGGTGAGCCATACCTGACCTGGCGGGGCGACTGCGAGCGTCGGAGCCGCGGGAGGCGCCTCCTTTTCGCAGCCCGGGATGTGCACGAAGCTCGCGAGGAGCCCTGCGGCGACGAGGAGGTGTTTCATCGACGGAGCTCCGTTCCCACTGCGGCTTCGAGCTGGGCGACGGCCGTCCAGTAGTTGGTGAGGTCACCCAGGTACTCGACGTTCGTCGCGATGAACGCCTGACGCGCGTCGAGGTAGTCGGTCAGGTTCGCCTTGCCGGCGAGCCACTGGATCTTCGTGATGTCCATCGCGCGCCGGGCGCTCGCGAGCAGCACGCTCTCCATCCGCTCCACGAGCGAGCGCGTGCCGAGGTACGCCGCATATGCGTTCTCGACGTCGCTGATGACCTGCGCCGCCGTCTGCCCGCGCGTCAGCTGCTGCGTCGCGAAGTCCGCCTGCGCCTGCGTGATCTCGCCCTGCTGCTGGTAGAAGACCGGGAGGTTTCCCGTGAGAGTGAGCCCCAGCGTCGGCGGCTGGATGGCGTACTGCCCGCTGCCGGTCTGCGTGTACTGAAGCGCCACGGAGATGTCGGGGAACTTCTGCCGTCGAGCCAGCTCGATCGACGCCCGCGCGCGCTCTTCCTGGTAGCCGAGCTGCGCCAGGTCGGGTCGCCGCTTGACGGCCTCGCGCACGAGCGTGTCGGCGCTGGCAGACCCGACGCTTGCCGGGACGGAGAACTTGAGCGCGGTCTTGTCGACGGCATAGTCGGGGACACGGCCACGGACGCCAAGGAGGAACGCGAGCGCGACCTTCGACTGGCGCAGGTTCTGGAAGGCCGTGTCGACCTGCTGCTGCGACTCGAGCGCGGTCTGGCGAATGCGCTCGAAGTCTCCGTCGTTGATCTTGCCGGCCGTCAGGCGCTCCTGGTTCAGATCGAGCTCGTGGGCCGCCGCCTGCTGCACGTCCTTCGTGAAGTCGTACGCCGCGCGCGCCTGGACGGCCTGGAAGTAGGCAGACTTCACCTGGAACGCCAGCGTGCGCTCGGCGTCCGCGCGCGAGAGCTTCGCCGCCTCGAGCGCCGCGTGCGCGACCTTCGTGCGGAGGCCGCGCTTGTTGGAGAGGCTGTCCTCGATCGCGGCCTGGTCCGACAGCGCGATCGTGTACTGGTTCGCCGAGCATCCGGTGCACGGCGATCCGGGCACCTGGTACGGCTCCGGGGCGCCCGTGAGCGACGTGACGGGGCTCGCAGCTCCGACCGCGCTTGGGTTGTAGCCGAGGGCGCGGCCGTAACCGAGGCTGAGCGACGGGTTCGGTACGTACTGAGCGGCACGCTCGGCGCCCTGCGCGCTGACGATCGCCGCGTCCGCGATGAGGAGACCGAAGCCACGCGCACGGAAGATCTTGAGCGCGTCCTCGAGCGACAGCGCCTGCGGAAGATCCGTCGGAGCCGGCAGCTCGGGCCCGCCCTCGCGTGCCGCAGGGGCCGTCACGTCCCGGTCGGTCAACGTCGCATGCGACGGCTCGGGGGCCGCGAGCGACTCCGTCTGCCTCGCGATCGACGCCGCCGAGGAGGGCAGCGGGGGAGTCTTTGTCTCGCTCGCGACGAGGGGTGCCCCGCCCGGCCCCGGCTGCGCCTGGGCGTCCGTCGCGTGGAGAGGGAGAGCAAGGAGGATGAGCGCGCCGAGCACGCCGCGCGATCTTGCCGGGTGCGGCGAGCGGCGCGTGCGGCGACGGGGGGGAGAGAACTGCATGTCAGGGCGCGCCATAGCAACAAGCAAACCAGAGCCAGGTCAACCCTACATTCTCCGTGAATGCAGGCACTCAGGCGGTCACTGGGACCTCATGTCGCGATCATGTCGGAAGCGTGGGACACGACGCCGCTGCGAGGTCGAACGATATGCGCTCCGTGTGTCGTCAAAGCGAGGTAGGAAGTCGTCGGCACTCTCGTTGCATTTCGCCGCCACCTCCTCTCCATGCGTCTTCTACGAATTCTCACGGCGTCCGTCGGCGGCGCTTCGCTTCTCGTCAGCCTCACTCTAGCGTCCGTGCTGTCGGCGTGCGGCTCAGCGGCCGTCGATACCCCCGCCGCGGCGCCCGTCGATCCGCGGCTGTTCCAGGAAGCCAGCGCGCGCGTCGCCGTCCATGTGAAGACGATCGAGGAGATTCAGCAGTCCGAACGCGACAGCGTGGCGACGGTGCTGAAGGGGTATTCCGACGACGGGTTCAGCGCATCGCTCCCGAAGCTCGACCCCGAGGGCAACCTCTCGTTCCCCGGTCTGTCGGAGGCGACGGACCGGAACGGAGCGGTCAAGGTGCTCACGGACCTCTTCGGAGCCTTCTCTGGACGAGCCTTCACGCTCGGCCGGCTCTGGCAGGCCGCTCAACCCGCGCACGCGGTCATCGTCGAGTGGACGATGGCGGGCGTCCAGGCGCGCGAGTGGATGGCCGTGCCGCCCACGCAGAAGCCCGTCTCGATTCGAGGCCTTGGTCTCTTCTGGTTCGACGAGAACGGCCTCGTCAGCGACACGCATCTCTACTTCGATGTCGGCGCGACCCTCGCCCAGCTCGGGGCGGCACCGAAGGGGATCGAGGTGCCGACGTTCGCGCCGCCTCCGGCCATGGTCGTCACGGCGACTCACTCCGACACCGAGACGCAGGATGTCGCGACCGTCAACGCGTCGTGGGACGCGTTCGAGGCGAAGAAGGAGGTCGGGTATCTTGCCCCTCTCGCCGACGACATCGAGGTCTTCCGGCTCGACCGCACGAGCCCCGAGCGCGGAAAAGCGGAGCGGAAGAAGTTCTTCAAGTGGGCGGCCAGCGGCATCGGCAGCCTTCAGCAGACACCCCTCAACGCGTGGGGCATCGGCGCGTACGTCGTCGAGGAGTACAGCCTCACGGGCGTCCACTCCGGCAAGCTGACGGACGCCCCCGCTTCGGGGCACGCGCTCCGCCTCCACTACGTGGACATCGACGAGCTGAAGGACGGAAAGATCGTCCGTACATGGACGTTCGGCAACTCCCTCGAGCTCTACGCAGAGACGGGGGTCGTCGAGCGAGCCGCGCCCGGGGCCTCCACCGCAGTGCTCAAGTGAGCTCTCTTCGCGCGGCTGTGGCGTACAACTTGCTCCGAAGGCGACCCCTGATGACCGTGATCCAGCGACTCTTCTTCGTCACGCCCGCTGCCGCCTTCATGCTTGCGGGCGCGGCATGCCACGAGGCGGCCGCTCCGGCGTACGTCCCTCCGCCCAGCGAGGCGGCGCTCACGCCTGACCAGGTGAAGAAGGCGAACATCGGCATCGAGATCGCGGCCGAGAAGGACCTCGACGACACACTCGCGACGGCTGGACGCGTGGCCTTCGAGGACATCAAGGTCGGCCACGTCTATTCGCCGGTCAACGGCCGCGTGGCGCGCATCAGCGCGCAGCTCGGCGACCACGTGAAGAAGGGGCAGGCGCTCGCGGTGATCGAGTCGCCGGACATCGGCCAGGCCTCCTCGGACGTCGCGAAGGCGGACGCGGACCTCATCGCCGCCGAGCACAACCTCCAGCGCGAGAAGGATCTCCTCGCGAAGCACTCGACCTCCTACAAGGACTTCGAAGCAGCGGAGGACGCGTACCGGCAGGCGCGTGCCGAGAAGCAGCGCGCGATGCAGAAGGCTTACCTCCTGCGTACCGGGGGGACGGACGGCGTCTCGCAGGGGTTCACGCTGACGTCGCCGCTCGACGGTGACGTCCTGATGCGCAACCTCAGCCTCGGGACCGAGATCCAGGGTCAGTACTCGATCGGCGGCGCGGTGCAGGAGCTCTTCACGGTCGGAGAGCTCGACGAGGTGTGGGTCCTCTCGGACATCTACGAGTCCGACATCTCGCGCGTCGTCGTCGGCGCACACGCCGAGGTCGCCGCCGTCGCCTACCCGAACAAGAAGTTCCAGGGGAAGGTCGAGTGGATCTCGGGGACTCTGGACCCGGCGACGCGGACCGAGAAGGTTCGCTGCACGTTCCCCAACCCGGAACGCTTCCTCAAGCAGGACATGTACACGACCGTGACCATCGCGATCGCGTCGCACAAGGCGCTCGCGCTGCCACCGTCGGCGGTGCTCCGGCTGGGCGATCAGAACGTCGTCTTCGTCGACCGCGGCAAGACCGCCGACGGCAAGGAGCGATTCGAGCGCGTTCCTGTCTCCGTCGACGAGGCGAGCGGGAGCAAGTTCCTCCCGGTCCTGCACGGGCTGAACGCGGGCGAGTCGGTCGTGGTGAGCGGCGCCGAGGGCATCAACGCTTTGTTGTGAGAATTCTCACGTCGCTTCCGGCGAAGCGCCGTCCACGCCGTGAGAATTCAGCAGGGGAGCGCGGCCGCTCTCCCGACCCCAGCCGAGCGCGCGCTCTTACTGCGCCGTGCACGTCCCCGCGTCGTTGCACACGGCGACGCAGGGGCCGCCGTCGGGGCAGGTCTGGTTGACGATGCCGCTGCGCAGGAACCCGTCGATCATGTCCTCCGACGCGAAGACCGAGGGGAGCTCGTCGTGCGGGTCGTTGCCCACCTGCATCGGGATGTCCGTGATCGGAGCCGCAGGGAGGCCGAAGCTCCAGAGCACGAACCCGGTCCCGCTGAAGCCCGACGGCGAGTCGGTCACGCCGTAGACCTCCTGGTTCACCGCCTCGAGGCTCAGCGCGCCGAGCGACCGCGCCATGAACTCCGCGCCGAGCGGCGTCACCTGATGATCTCCGAGCGCCGCGGCGAGGAGCACTTGATGCGCCGGCGTGTTCGGGAGGTTGTTCGACCGCAGATAGGGGAGGTAGCCGTCGGGCTCGGTGCGATCCCAGAGCGCCTCGATGAGGTCGATGTTGAACTCGACGTCGAGCGGGCGCGGGTACGAGAGCCGCAGGATGACGAGGAACTGCGCGAAGTCCGAGCTGCGGTTGAGGAGCAGCGAGTAGGGCGCGCCCGGTTCGCCGAGGAAGCCGCGGGTCACGTCCGTCGACAGCGCCATGAACGTGGCGCCGAGGATGCCGCCCTGGCTGTCGCCTCGATAGAAGTACTTCGTGGGGTCGATGGTCGGGAGGCCGTTGAAGATCGTCTCGGGCTCGGTCGACATCCGGCCGATCATCATCCGCATCGCGAGCAGCTCGTTGACGAGCCCCTGGTGCTGCCGCTCCACCTGCTGCTCGAACATCGCGAGGTCGCCGCCGACGTCCGTCACCACGCCGTTCTGGTCGTCCGACGCGAGGCCGATCAGGTTCACCGCGACCGCCACGTACCCCTCGCGATCGCAGATCTGCGCGAGGTAACCGTCCTGCCCCTCGGTCTCGCTCCCGAGCAGGCCGTGGCCGTTCTCGATGATGGCGCCCGGCTTGCCCGAGGTCACGAGGCTGTTCGGGATGTGGACGAGGAACTGGAACGTCGCCGTCCCGTTCTGCTTCGGGAGGCCGTTCGCTCCGAACACGATGTTCGCCGGCGACCCCGCGGAGGTCAGGTAGAGCGGGACGGTCATCAACCCGGTCAGGCGCCTCCGGATCCACTGGTTCGGGTTGTCCTCGACCTTGGTGATCGTGTAGCTCGGCCCCTGCGTGCCGACGGCGGCCAGGGCCTGGTCGCGCATGCTGACGAGCCAGCCCGTGGTGTTCGCTTCGCTCGACGTCGTGAAGTCCCACGCGAGCTGCAAGGTCGACTTCTCGACGCCGTTCGCCGTGAGCTTGCCCAGGATGTCGGCGTAGAGGGCGCGGCGGCGACCGACCGAGATGTCGGTGGACGGGGTGCCGTCACGGAGCGCCGCGAAGGCCGCGTTCGCAGGCAAGGGCTTGCCTGTCGCGTCCACGACGTTGCGAATGGCGACGATGTACCGGGTGCCGTCCTTCAGGCGCTGCGCCGGATGAATCATGAACGCCTCTTCGGTGGCGTCGTTGCCGCTCACGTCGAGCTCGGAGAAGTGCGGGACGAGGACGCCGGTGTCTGCCTCCATGAGGATCGTCGGCGAGGTCGTGAGGACGGACATCGCGATCGATCCGACGCCGGGCAAGCCGGTGACGGTCGCGTTCGGCATGTGCGTGAGGATCGTGCCGCCTGGCGAGAAGCCGTCGCGCGTCGTGAAGGAGTCGCTCTTCCGGCACTGCGTCGCGCTCCCGTCGGGGCCGTTGTTCCCGGCGTCGGGCGGCGCGCCGCCGTCGGGCAAGCAGATGCCGGTGCTGCCGACGCGGATCCCCTGCGCGGAGACCGGGAGCGTCGTCGTCCCGAACGCGACGTGCATGCCGTTCGGCATCGTCGTGTCGGGGGTGGTCCAGACGTTCGAGGGGAAAGGGAAGCCGCACTCGGTCGGCACCATCGGGTCGCAGTCCTCCCCGAGGAGCGGCGGCGAGCCTGGCTTGCCCGCGGGCTCTGCGTCGACGGTCACCGCGTCCGGCTTCGACTTCGCGTCGGCCGAGCTCGCGTCGCTCTTCGAGCCGTCCGGCTTCCCCGCGTCGGCCTTCGTCGCGACGTCTTTGGCGGCGTCCTCCGTGCCGGCGTCGGCGGCGCTTCCCGAGCTACACCCGAGGAGGCAAGCAAGACCGGCGAGGAGCGCGAAGAGCGAGGTTCGTGCGGACATGATCGTCGAGTAGAGCACCGAAGGCGCGGACGGACCAAGCGGCCGAGGTTTCCCATCGCCATGCGAGAGGTGCGACGCCTCCGAGCCTCTTGCAGGGCGGCGCTGCGAGAGGAGTGACGCTTCCGAGCCTCTTGCAGGGCGGCGCTGCGAGAGGAGCGACGCCTCCGCACCTCTTGCAGGGCGGCGCTGCGAGAGGAGTGACGCCTCCGCACCTCTTGCAGGGCGGCGCTGCGAGAGGAGCGACGCCTCCGAGCCTCTTGCAGGGCGGCGCTGCGAGAGGAGTGACGCCTCCGCACCTCTTGCAGGGCGGCGCTGCGAGAGG
>Ga0302319_10000261_pt1 | contig 114401 bp, 73 predicted proteins | sample Bog_T0_2_FD_203319 | JGI IMG/M metagenome (GOLD analysis project Ga0302319, IMG submission 203319) | Peat permafrost microbial communities from Stordalen Mire near Abisko, Sweden - Bog_T0_2 | ecosystem: Environmental > Terrestrial > Soil > Wetlands > Peat | place: Sweden: Abisko, Stordalen...
GCCTGCACCAGCAGATACCAGCCGAGTTCGTCGCGCCCGCGCGTCGGCCACCAGCTTTTCAATTTCGCCGGCACGCGCGTTGACCACGGAAAAAAGCTGACGAAGAACGTGACGAAGTAAAGCGGCAGCGTGGCGATGAATCCCAAGATGCCGGCGAGTCCGTGGCCGTCAATCACGCCGACGGAGCGGAACACGACGTGTTCGCCCAGGCCGACTTTCAGAAACTGCCAGTTCGTCTGTTCGAGCGCGGGAATGCCCCACAGCGCGGCGAGCGCGACGGCGATGCAAAGTCCAAACACAGTTTCCAACAGCGGCAGCCGGAAATTATTTTTGCGCAGCGCGCGGCCCAGAAACATGCCGCCGAGCGGCAGCCACGCGACCGGGCCTTTCGCCAAAAATCCCAGCGCGAGCGTGACGTAAAAAATCATCCACCACCGTTTGCGCGCGGCATTTTCCGGGCGCGTGAGTTCCCAGCCGCTCCAGAGCGCGAGCGTGTAAAAGAAAATCATCGCCATGTCCGCCGTGGCAACGCGGCCGATGATGGCGACGTGCAGGCCGAGCAGAAAAATGCCGCCGGCCATCAACGCGGTTTTGCCGTCGGCGATTTTGCGGCCCCAGCGCACGAGCAGCCACGCGGTGAGCGTGGTGAAAAGGGCCGAGGGCAGGCGCGCGGCAAATTCATTTTCGCCGAACACGCGGTAGCCGGCGCTCTGACACCAGTAGATCAAAATGGGTTTGTCGAAGCGCCACGCGCCGTTGAACCAGGGCACGACGTAATCGCCGCGCTGGAGCATTTCGCGCGAGGCTTCGGCGAAACGCGTTTCGTCGCGGTCGGTCAAGGGCAGCAGCCAGTTGCCGCTCAGCATCAGCGCGAGGCCGAAAATGAGGATGGCACGTTGCGGCGCGGCGGCGAGTTTTTCAAACCAGAATGACATGGCAAATTAAAAGCTCGCGTGGCCACAACATTGCAGGAGACGACGTGAGGAGTCTCCAATTTTTAAAATGAGCCTCGTCACCTCGGCTCCTGCAAGATTTGAGGATGTTTGTTCACGTGCGAAATTCTCGCGGACACTAGCGATTTGGATTTTTATTTGCAAGCGCAACACGGTAAAGTCGCCGCGATGACGAACCGCGAAAACCGCCGCCCCTGGCTCTGGCTGATCGCCGGCATTATTTTGGTCGCGGCGATGTTTCTGCTGGATGATGCGGTGGACGGCGCGCTCGTGGTGCCGCCTTCCTCGCCGCTGCATGAAGTGGCTTGGTGGTGTTCCAAAACCGGCGAAGGTTGGGTCGTCGGCGTTGCGGGCCTTCTGCTTACCGCCATTTTTGTCTGGCAAAAAAAACCCGGGCTCGCGGCCAACATTTTTTTTGTCGGGTTTACTTCCGAAATCGCCGGCCTTATCGCGTTGATTTTGCGGCTGCTGTTCGGTCGCACGCGCCCGACCGCGCCGCTGCCGCAGGGATTTTATGGCGTCTGGCACGACGGCCACTGGCTCATCGGCAAATATCAGTTCAGTTCGTTTCCGTCCGGCCATTCGGCCACGGCGGTCGGCTTGGTGGCGGCGTTGTGGCTGGTGAATCGTCGCGGCGGCGCGGTCGCACTGATTTATGCCGTCGCGGTGATGTGGTCGCGCATCGCGCTGAACTGCCATCATTTGTCAGACGTCGTGGCTTCGGCGGTCTTGAGCATCGTCGTGGCGCTGCTGCTGAAAAAGCATTTCGCTCCGCGCATCGTGCAATTTTTCAACGGCCGCGGGGTGCGCTGAACCGCCGGTGCGCACAAATTTTCTTGACCGCACCGAGGTAATTTTGTGGATTTGACGCCGGATTGGCTGTCAATCATCCCATGACCAGCGAAGGTAAAGTCATCGCCATCATCATCGGAATCGTGTGGGCATTATTTGCCTTGTTCGGGCTGGGCGTTGCGACGATGTCCTGGTGGCGGCAACGTCATCCGCGCTCGCACCGAAAGCATCGCCAGAGACATCATCGGCGGCATTGAGACGATGGCCGCCGGAAGGTCGCGGGAATTTTTCTTTGCCCCGCCGGGCGAATGGCGGCAGAGTAGTCCCATGAAATTTCACCCCAAAGATTTTCGCGTGCGCGCCGGTGCGAACGTCAAACTCAAGCATTGGCCGACCAAAATAAAGGCCGCCTACAAATCTCCCGAAGAATATCAAACCATCTTGGCGAAGCACATCAGCGAATTGAGCGCGCGGCAGGAACTGCTTTACGGCCACGACCGTTATTCGCTGCTGCTGATTTTTCAGGCGATGGATGCGGCGGGCAAGGACGGCGCGATCAAGCACGTCATGTCCGGCGTGAATCCGCAGGGCTGCCAGGTCTTCAGCTTCAAGCGGCCGAGCGCGGAGGAACTGGCGCACGATTTTCTCTGGCGCACCACGCGCTGCCTGCCGGAACGCGGCCACATCGGCATCTTCAACCGCTCCTACTACGAGGAAGTCTTGGTCGTGCGCGTGCATCCGCAGATTTTGCAGGCGGAAGCGCTCCCCGCTGAACTGGCGGCGGACAAAAACATCTGGGAGAAACGTTACAGCTCCATCAACCATTTGGAAAAACATCTGCATCGCAACGGCACGCGCGTCATCAAATTCTATTTGCACCTGTCCAAGGAGGAACAGCGGAAACGTTTCCTTGAACGCATCGAGAACCCGGACAAGAACTGGAAATTCAGCCAGCCGGACCTCATTGAACGCGGCTTCTGGAAAGAATATACGAAGGCTTACGAGGAATGCCTGAGCGCGACCAGCACGGAAAACGCGCCGTGGTATGTGGTGCCGGCCGATGACAAATTCAACGCGCGGCTGATCATCTCGCGCATAATTTTGGAAACGTTGAAGGGACTAAAAATGAGCTATCCCAAGCCGCGCCGGCCGGCGGAGTTGCAAGCGCTGCGCCAGGCGCTGGCGAAAAAATAAAAACCATCGCGCTGGCCGCGATTAAAAAATTAAACCAAAAAAACCGCCCGGATTGCTCCGGACGGTTTTGAGTTGTGATCTGCTGATCAGACCTGCCCGGCGAAATTATTTTTTCTTCGCCACCGTTTTCGCCTTGCGTTTTTCTTCGATGGCGGCTTGCGCGGCGGCGAGACGCGCCACCGGCACGCGATACGGTGAGCAACTCACGTAGGTCAGGCCAAGCTTGTGGCAGAATTTCACGGAGTCGGGATCGCCGCCATGTTCGCCGCAAATGCCGAGCTTGATGCCGGGACGCGTCTGCCGGCCTTTGACGATCGCGATCTCCATGAGCTGGCCGACGCCGGTCTGGTCAATCGAGGCGAACGGATTTTTCTTCATGATCTCGGATTCCTGATATGCACCGAGGAAGGAACCGGAATCATCGCGGCTCATGCCGAGGCAGGTCTGCGTGAGGTCGTTCGTGCCGAAGCTGAAGAACTCGGCGGTGTGCGCGATCTCATCCGCCGTCAGCGCGCCGCGCGGAATCTCGATCATCGTGCCGACGCTGTAGGCAAATTTCACTTTCTTTTCAGCCTGCACCAGCTTCGCGGTTTCGTGAACGATGGCAACCTGCAAATCCAATTCGCGCTTGAAGCCGACGAGCGGAATCATGATTTCGGGTTTCGGCTTGAAGCCCTGTTTCTGGGCATCGGCGGCGGCTTCGAACACCGCGCGCGATTGCATGCGGGTGATTTCCGGGAACTTGATGCCGAGGCGGCAACCACGGAAACCGAGCATCGGATTGAACTCATGCAGTTCGTGAACGCGGTTGATGATTTTCTCGACCGGAATGTTGAGTTTCCGCGCGAGGTCCATCTGTGACTCTTTGGTGTTCGGCAGGAATTCATGCAGCGGCGGATCGAGGAAACGGATCGTGGCGGGAAAACCTTTCAGCGCCTTGAAAATGCCGAAAAAGTCGTCGCGTTGATACGGCAGCAACTTGGCGAGCGCGGCTTCGCGGGCTTCCAAATTGTCCGCGAGAATCATTTCGCGCATCGCATCAATACGATTGCCCTCGAAGAACATGTGCTCCGTGCGGGTGAGGCCGATGCCCACCGCGCCAAACGCCATCGCGTTCGAAGCTTGCTCCGGCGTGTCCGCGTTGGTGCGGACTTGCAGGCGGGTGGCCTGCGCGCACCATTTCATCAATTGCGCGAAGCTCTTGAATTTTTCCGTCGCCTGCGCCGCCTTGTCGCCGCCGATGAGGCCGGCGATGATTTCGGACGGAGCCGTTTTGATCTGGCCCGCGTAAACCGTGCCGGCCGTTCCGTCAATGGAAAGGAAATCGCCTTCGTTGAAAGTCTGGCCTGCAACGGTGACCGTGCGTTTGTCGTAATCCACCACCAGCGCGGACGCGCCGCAGACGCAGACCTTGCCCATTTGGCGGGCGACGAGCGCCGCGTGCGAGCTGACACCGCCGCGCGCGGTCAAAATGCCTTCCGCCGCGATCATGCCGCGCAAATCTTCCGGCGACGTTTCCACGCGGACAAGCAAAACTTTTTCGCCTTTTTTCTCGGCGACAACCGCGCGGTCGGCGTTGAAATAAATTTTTCCCGTCGCTGCGCCCGGACCCGCAGGCAATCCGGTGGCGATGACTTTGGCCTTCTTGACTTCCGCCAAATCAAAAATCGGCGCGAGAATCTGCTCCAATTGATCCGCCGGATTCCGCAGCACGGCGGTTTCCGCATCGATCAATTTTTCCTTCACCATGTCCATCGAAAACTTGAGCGCCGCCGCGGCGGTGCGCTTGCCGTTGCGCGTCTGGAGCATGAACAATTTGCCTTCCTGCACGGTGAATTCGATGTCCTGCACATCTTTGAAATGTTTTTCCAACGTCTTGCGGACTTCCAAAAGTTCCGCGTAAGACTTCGGCATCTGGTCTTTCAATTTCAGCACCGGCTCCGGCGTGCGCACGCCCGCGACAACGTCTTCGCCCTGCGCGTTGATGAGAAATTCGCCGTAGAATTCGTTCGTGCCATTGGCCGGATTGCGGGTGAACGCGACGCCGGAACCGGACGTTTCGCCGGTGTTGCCATAGACCATCGCCTGAACATTGACAGCGGTGCCCCATTCGGCGGGAATGTTATATTTGCGGCGATACACAATTGCGCGATCGTTCATCCAAGAACCGAACACCGCACCCGCCGCGCCGCGCAGCTGTTCCCACGGATCATTCGGAAAACCTTTGCCGGTGCGTTCCTTGACGAGCGCCTTGAAACGCTTGACGAGTTCAGCCTGGTCGGCGGCGGTGAGTTCGCTGTCAATGATGTCCTTGTGATAAACCTCGTGTTTGTATTCGTGGATGGCCGTTTCAAACGGCTCGTGATCCTCGCCTTCTTTTTTCTGCACGCCGAGCACGACGTCGCCATACATCTGGATGAAACGGCGGTAGCAATCCCACGCGAAACGCTCATTTTTCGTTGCGGCCGCGAGTGAAATTACGGTCTGGTCATTGAGACCCAAATTCAAAATTGTGTCCATCATGCCGGGCATGGAATCGCGCGCGCCGGAGCGCACGGCCACGAGCAATGGCATCGCTTTCGCGTCGCCAAATTTGCAGCCCATGATGCGTTCCATGTTGGCGATGCCGGCTTCCATCTGCGCCTGCAGTTCCTTCGGATAAGTTTTTTTGTGCGCGTAAAAATATGTGCAGACTTCGGTGGTGATGGTGAATCCGGGCGGCACCGGCAGGCCGATGCGCGTCATCTCCGCGAGATTCGCACCCTTGCCGCCGAGCAGCGGTTTCATCGAACCGTCGCCGTCCGCTTTTTTGTTGCCCCAGGTATAAACGTATTTGTTGGATTTGGTTGCTTTGGCCATAAAATAGATTCAGTGATTTGCGATTGAAACGAGCGGGGAAAATACCAGACCGGCAAAAAGAGTCAATGAATCACCGGCTGAAAAACAAATTGCGGCCGGCGAATGCAAGATTGGAATCGACCCGGCACCACCACCTGCCTGAGTGACCGTGGGATCCATTTCCCGCTCAATGATATTGGAGGCGGAAAAACATTTTCGGCTTCGTGGTATCGGTCAAGAACACGGACGCAAACACGTAGTCCCCGCTGCCGGAACAATAAGAACTCCAAGTCTGGAGATTCGTGGAACAGTCCAGTTCCCACACCCCGGGATCGTTGCTTGTGGCGGTGATGCTCATGGAATAAGGCTGGCCGTTCTGATCGTATTTGACCTGCGTCTGCAACAGGCTGGGAACGGGCAGGGGCACCGCGTAGGAGACTTCGGCCGACAGCGCGCTTTGATCGCCCTGCGCATCCACCGACGCCACGGCGAAATAATACGTCGCTCCGCCATTCACGCAATAAATCTGCGCGCTGGTGGCCTTGCCGGCATTGATCGAGCCGGAATAATTTCTACTGCTGGTTCCGTAATAAACCAGATACGAAACCACATTGGTGTCCGCGCTGGGGTTCCAGAAAAGCCGGACACTTTCCGAAGCGCCGGCGCTCCAGGTTGCCGATGCGATTAAAAGGGTTCCCAAAACGGTGCCACAAAAATTTTGCCGCGAGTTGGACCTGAAATTTTGAAACAACAGTTTTCCCAACAACCGGGGTTCGGAAGATTTAGCCAGACAACTTCTCGGTGAAAAATATTTTATGAAATACAATTTTAGTGTCTTCAAATGATTAATTTGCTCAAGGATATATGGACGGTTTGTTTTTAAGGGGCGGATATTATTCATGGTCCGCCGGCCGCGTCCACAAGAATTGTTCGGCTTTTGAAAATAAACGAACGCGGGCGTAAAATTCATATCATCAAATCAGGATGCGTTGATTTTTAATTTGAATTCGCCGTGCTTTTGCTTATTTTAAAAGCATGTCGAACAACGCCGAACTATTGCAGCGCGCCCTTCGTGAACGCATCGTCATCATTGACGGCGCGATGGGCACGACCATCCGCACTTATGGACTCGGTGAGGCTGAGATCCGCGGCGAACGGTTCAAAAATTCCAAAAAAGATTTGAAAAACAACGGCGATCTTTATTCGCTCACGCAGGCTGCCACAATTTGCGACATTCACCGGCGTTTTCTCGAAGCGGGCGCGGACATCATCGAGACAAATACTTTTTCCGCCACCAGCATCGGCCAGAGCGAATTTTTTGTGGACGATCCGCGCGAACACGGCGGCCGCAAAGACCCGGCGTTTTACCAAGGCATCATCGAGAATAAATTTCTCAACGACCTCGCGTGGGAAATCAACGAACAATCCGCCAAGCAATGCCGCGAATGGGCCGACCGCATCGCGAACAAAACCGGCAAGCCGCGCTTTGTCGCAGGCGCGATTGGACCACTGACCGTTTCGCTTTCCAATTCACCCGATGCGGATGATGCCGGTTTTCGCGTCGTCACCTTCGATCAAGTAAAAGCCGCCTACCTTAACCAAGTTCGCGCACTCATTGCGGGCGGCTCGGATATTTTATTGGTTGAAACCATTTTCGATTCGCTCAATGCCAAAGCGGCGCTCGTTGCGATTCAGGAAGTTTTTGAGCAGGATAAAAAAATTCTGCCGATCATGATTTCCGCCGCCGTTGGGCGCGGCGGTGAAACGATGATTTCGGCGCAGACCATCGAGGCGTATTGGAACGCGATGAAGCACGTCAAACCAATCGCCATCGGTTTGAATTGCTCGCTCGGCCCAGATTTGATGAGGCCATTCCTCGCGGAACTGGCGGAAAAATCTGACACGGCGATTTCCTGTTATCCGAACGCAGGATTGCCAAATCCGCTGTCGCCGACCGGTTTCGATTTGAAGCCCGAGGACATGGGGAATTTTCTCGGCGAATTTGCTGCGAGCAATTTGATCAATATCGCCGGCGGTTGTTGCGGCAACACGCCCGAACACATCGCGGCGATTGCGAAGACACTGGAAAACAAACCGCCGCGCTCAACGAAAACGGAAACCAAGTTTTCGACGGGCGCGGCGATTCCGTTGCGCTTGAGCGGCTCGCAGCCGTTCACGCAGCAGATCGGGCAGTTCATCATGATCGGCGAGCGCACGAACGTCGCCGGTTCGCCCAAGTTCGCCAAGCTCATCAAGGAAAATAAATATGAGGAAGCGGTCGCGGTCGCGCGGCAGCAGGTCGAGAATGGCGCGAACATCATCGATATTTGCATGGACGAAGGGATGATTGACGGCGTCGCGGCGATGACGCGCTTTCTGCAATTGCTCGGCAGCGAACCCGAAGTCGCCAAAGTGCCGTTCATGGTGGACTCGTCGAAATGGGAAGTCATCGAAGCCGGCCTGAAATGCGTTCAGGGCAAAGGCATCGTGAATTCCATTTCGCTCAAAGGCGGCGAAGAATTATTTCGCGAACATGCGCGCAAAGTTTTGAAATACGGCGCAGCGGTGGTCGTGATGGCGTTTGATGAAAACGGCCAGGCCGCGAGCTATGCGGAAAAAATTCGCATCTGCGAACGCGCCTACAAAATTCTCGTGGACGAAGTTTGTTTTCCGCCCGAGGACATTATTTTTGATCCGAACATCCTGACCGTTGGCACGGGCATCGAGGAGCACAACAATTACGCCGTGGACTTCATCGAAGCCACGCGCTGGATCAAAAATAATTTGCCGCACGCGAAAGTCAGCGGCGGTTTGTCGAACGTTTCATTTTCATTTCGTGGCAACAATCCTGTGCGTGAAGCGATGCACAGTGCTTTCTTGTTTCACGCCATCAAAGCCGGCATGGACATGGCCATCGTGAACGCGGGCATGCTGGAAGTTTACGAAGAGATTGAGCCGGAGCTGAAAGAGTTGGTCGAAGACGTTTTGCTGAATCGCCGTGCTGACGCAACAGAGCGTCTCGTGATGTTCGGTGAAAAACTCAAGGCCGCCAGCGCGGGCACGACTGTTGCCGACAAAAAGATTGAAGAAGAATGGCGCAAAGGCACGGTCGAGGAACGCCTTTCGCACTCGCTCGTGAAGGGCATTGATCTCTATGTGGATGCCGACACCGAAGAAGCGCTGAAGAAATACGGCAAGCCGCTTTCCGTTATCGAAGGCCCGTTGATGGCGGGCATGAGCGTGGTCGGCGATTTGTTCGGCGCGGGCAAAATGTTTTTGCCGCAAGTCGTGAAGTCGGCGCGCGTGATGAAAAAATCCGTCGCGTATCTCACGCCATTCATGGAAGCCGAGAAAGCGGCGATGGTCGCGCGCGGCGAAGTCGTGAAGGCGCAGGGCAAAATTGTTTTGGCGACGGTCAAAGGCGACGTTCATGACATCGGCAAGAACATCGTCGGCGTCGTGCTCGCGTGCAATAACTACGAAGTCATTGACATGGGCGTGATGGTGCCGTGCGAAAAAATTCTGGAACGCGCGAAGCTGGAAAAGGCTGACATCATTGGCTTGAGCGGGCTGATCACGCCGTCGCTCGACGAAATGGTTCACGTCGCGCGCGAGATGGAACGCACCGGCTTCAAGGTTCCCTTGCTCATCGGCGGCGCGACCACGAGCCGCGCACACACCGCCGTCAAAGTCGCCCAGCATTACAGTGAGCCGGTTGTCCACGTGCTCGACGCCTCGCGCGCCGTGCCGGTGACGAGCAGTTTGTTGAGCAAGGACGGTAAGGCCGCGTTCGTAAAACAGCTCCGTGTTGATTACGAAAAATTGCGCGAACAACATGCCGGTTCGGCGGTAAAATTGCTTTCGCTCGAAGCGGCTCGCGCCAATGCGCCGAAACTGAAATACGACGATCTGCCGAAACCGGAATTTACCGGCGTGCGCACGCTGTCATCAGGCACATTCAATGCCGGCAAATGCGATTGCGGTTCGGCCCACGGCCACGCGGGTGCGTTCAGTGTTTCGCTCGAAGAGGTTGTGCCGTTCATTGACTGGACGCCATTTTTCCATACCTGGGAACTGCGCGGCGTGTATCCGAAGATTCTCACGCACGAAAAGCACGGCGAAGAGGCCACCAAGCTGTTCGCCGACGCGCAGAAAATGCTCGCGGAATTTGTCGCGAACAAGTCGTTGAAATTGCAAGCCGTTTACGGACTCTTTCCAGCAAATTCCGCCGGCGACGACGTGGAAGTTTACACCAACGGCTCGCGTAAACATCTGCGGACGAAATTTCATTTCCTGCGTCAGCAAATTGAAAAGGGCGATGGCACGCCGAACTGGTGTCTCGCGGATTTCATCGCGCCAAAAACTACCGCGCAGGCGGATCACATCGGCGCGTTCGCTGTTACGAGCGGTCATGGCTTGAAAGAAATCGTCGAGAAGTTTAAAGCGCAGCACGACGACTACAATGCGATTCTCGCAGAAGCCATCGCTGATCGTCTGGCCGAGGCATTCGCCGAATATTTGCACAAACGTGTGCGCGACGAATGGGGTTTTGGCCGATTGGAAAAACTGACGACCGTCGATTTGATCGAAGAAAAATATCGCGGCATCCGCCCGGCGGCCGGATATCCCGCGTCGCCCGACCACACGGAAAAAGAAATTCTCTGGGACCTGCTCGATGTGGAAAAACACACGGGCATCAAGCTCACGGAAAGTTTTGCGATGTGGCCGGGCAGTTCGGTGAGCGGACTTTATTTCGCACAACCAGATTCAAAATATTTTGCCGTCGGCAAGCTCGGCAAAGATCAAGTGGAAGATTTGGCGAAACGCAAAGGCAAATCCGTGTCCGAAATGGAACGCTGGCTCGGACCGTGGCTGAATTATGATCCGGCTGTTGCCGCTAAAAAATGATCGCGATGACGGGTCAACGACCGTGAAAAACGGTGCAAAGTGCGCGAGCTGTTGGAAACTGCCGCATCAATCCAAGTTGGTCTGATTCTCGGCCACGTTTTTTTTCACGCGGTTCTGCACTTTGTTGACGAAATGTTTTGCCGACGCGAGCCAGGAATAATTTTTGATTTCCAGAAACGTCCGCAACTGGTTGGTGGGTGTGCGATGCCGGAAGTTTTTCCCCTGCCAGATGCGCTCGCCGGTCGCGGGATTGCGGGCGCGCGTCCACGAGGCCGCCGAGATGTGGCGATGCCCGTAGTTCTGCACGGTGATCTCACTGGGAATCGGCACGTATTTTTGGTCGCAGATGTTGCCGTAGGAAATGTAATTTTCCGAATAGGTATCGGTCGTGCAATAAACGATGTCGCCATTTGGCTTCACCGGTTGCACGCAACTGGAATATAAAACTTCCTTCGTCTCTTTGACGCCGCCGAAACCTTCCAGCGGCGCGTAAGAAAACTTGCCTTTGTAGTAGCCCTCGAAACGGTAGAGCGAGACGTTGTAGCCGCGCTGGCGGAATTGCTCGCGAAATTTTTCGCCTTCCGCGCGGTCGGGCAGGTTGACGATGGAGGCGGGAATGAAATTGCTCAACAGCCCGGCCGCGCGCAATTGGTCGAGCTTGCCCGTGAACTCCGCGAACTCCGCGTATTCAAAATGAAACGACGGCTGCACGATCACGCGCGATTTTTCCTGCCGGCACGCCGCGACCAGTTTGGCCACATCGAAACTCAGGTTGGTCACGATCACCTTGACGCGCCAGCCTTTGACCTGGCTGACAATCGCAAAAAAATCCGCGTGCAAACTGGGTTCGCCGCCGGAGAAAATCAATTTGTCGTAATCGCCCTTGAACGGGAAATGATTGAGGCCATCGATCCATTCCCGGCCGGTGCGCCGTTTGTTGGACATGATCTTGCGTTTCGATTCGCTCATGTCAAACATCGGTTTGTCGAGGTCCTGCCGCTGGTTGCAATACGAGCAGTCGTAGTTGCACGAGCGCGTTAGCGACACGTCCATGATTTTGGAGAGCGGCGCGTCAGTGGCCATATTTCCTTTCAATCTCGCCGAGTTCGACCATCGCACCGCGCCGCGCGGACAACGTAAGGGCTTCGATCACTTTCATGGTTTTAATGGCATCGTCAACGTCGGTTTCCGGCCGCAAATGATTTTGGACGCAAAGTTCAAAATGTTGCAGCGCGTTGAAAACCGTGTCACTCATTATTTCCCGTTTGCAGTCAATTTTCAACTTTTGCTTTTGCCGGTCGCGCCCGATGATTTCGCCGCGTTTGAAATCGCTCGCAATCTCGCCCCCCGTGCCGATGAATTCAACCCGTTCGTAAGAAGTCTCAACTGCATTTGCCAGCGAGGCGTCAAGCGTGGCCGTCATGCCATTGCGAAACCAAAACTCGCAGTGCGCGGTGTCCTCGCCGCATTCCGCCGGCAGCGCGCGATTTTCAAAAACAGCGTGGACGCGATCGAGGTCGCCGAACCAGTGCAGAAACAAATTCACGAAATGCACGCCGGCATTATGCAGCACGCCGCCACCCGTTAAATGCCGGTTCAGGGGAGCAAACGACTTTAATCCGCGCAGATCCTGGTTGTGATACGCGTGGGCGGAAATTATTTTGCCGATGCGATTTTCCGTGACGACATTTTTTAGCACTCGATTGCGATCCGCGTAACGCTGATTAAAATCCACCATCAGCACGCGCCCGGATTGTTCCGCAATTTTTTTTAACGCGAGACATTCCGCCACGGTGGGCGCGAGCGGCTTCTCGCAAAAAATATTCAACCGTCGTTCCAGCGCGCGGCGGGTAAATTCTAAATGCAAATGATTTGGCAGGACGTTGAGAACGGAATTTACTCCCGAAGCAAAGAGATCATCGCCGGTGGCGAAATGTTTGGTCGTATAGCGCAAACCGCGCTGCGCCGCGCGAAACTTATCTTCATCCCGCGCAAAAATACCGGATAAAGCAAGAGCTGAATCTTTTCGATTCAGCGCGGGCAGGTAGGCGTAATTAAAAAACTGCCCGGCGCCGAGCAGCCCGCAAGCGAGTTTTCCCGAGGGCGATGCCGATTTTTTCCCGAACCGATGCCGCCGTTGATCCAACTCCGAAAGAATGCGGCGCACGGCCGTGGCCGGCGAATGACCGGATTTCGATTTTAACTTCACGCAGGGTAGCGAGCATAACTGCAAGCATTGTCTCGTCAAGTTCATGAATGCGTTTGATACGGCATATTCTTGCCGACTTCTGAAGCCGAGTCATTTTCGCGTTCATGACTTAATTTCTCTCACCAACTGTCAACAATAGAATCAAAATGAAACTGAAAATATCCACCAACACCTATCAAAGACTGTTCGTATTATGATTCCGCTTAAAACGACCGTTCAGAGGAAGCCCCAAAAACAATTAAGGCTACACAATGTTTGTTATATTTAATTGATTTCATGGAACAACCCTGCCAAAACCGCCAAAAACTTGCAAGAAAATAGTCGCATCTTGCTAAATTGCAGAATCTTGCATTGACGAGCATTCCAACAGTCAGCAAAAGTTACACTGTGTAACTTTGTGGGAAATTGTTTAGTAGGAACAAGGTAAGGCCGCGACGCGCCGCGCTACGCGCGGCTGCGCGTGCGGCCCGTTCCACGCCTCAACGGATAAGAATGGCTTCTGATTGACGAGAGGCAAAAACGCGCGGCCTTTTAGGGTGGCAAAATCATACCACGCTCGACCGGCCAGCGACGCGAGCTTTGTGGCTCGAAGGCCGTCGCCGGCCTCGATTAGCTTCGTTTTCGAGCTTGGTGTGAAAGGAAATCAATTCCAAATTCAACCGGCGCGCAATGTCTTGGGCGACTTCGACCGTCGTTGCGCGCTTTTGAATTTCATGGCCGTTCCGCAACACGACTAACGTCATGTTCGGAAACCTGTAAACGTGTCCATTCCGTTTCATTATGAAAAGAATTAGCGGGCAGGGTGCAACGGTAACAAGCCGCCAGCATCGCGGCAAAACCCGTCGCGCGCGCCCTGCCCGCCTAGCCGCCCGCGACGCTGGGGGTGGCGTGCGCTTGCGGCAAAAATACACCGGCAGGATGCACGCGCACCGTAGGCTTAAACCCACGCGTTGCCGTGTCCCCAGTAGCCGGTGAAATTGGTTTCGCGATAGCCGCTAAAACTATGTCCATTTTAGCGTTTAATTCGTCTATACGCGCCTGAGACGGAGCGGCCGCAACATTGCGGCCTTGAAGATGCGGGAGGCAGATTGCTTGAAGATCGTTGCACTGGTTACGCAGTGTAACAAAGTCGCCGCTGATGGAAGAATTTTGTTCGAGTAGTCGTATGATGCCCGAAAATTGTAACCAGCGAAGATAGTTGTTTGCCTCATCCACTGCCCTGCCTTCACTGGCGGCGCGCGCCAGTCTTTCAAGGTAAGCCTTAGTCTCTTTGTGGATAGTCTTGAGACTTACACGGAAGTCTAACTCCGCGTTTTCTCTGACACTATCTCGACTTAGTTTTTGTGTGGTTAGTTGGCTTGTCGTTCGCTTTACTTTTCTATCTATAGAGTAGCATTCCTGATTAGTGTTTGCAAGGTTTTTATCACACTCTATAACTCTATTTTCCTGACTATTTTCGATTAAAGAAATACAACGCTGTTTGTTATATTTAATCAATCCAAGGTTATTTGAATCACGACCACTGATTCATTTTTTTATCATTGCGTGATACACCTCTAAATATTTGCCGACCGTTTTGCCCCAGGAAAAATCAGCTTTCATCGCATTGCGACGGTATTGACGGATCAATGGCGGCTGCTGATAGATGGCCAGCGATTTGCGGATGGCTTTGGCGAGCGCCCGCGAAGTGTATTCGTAAAATTTAATTCCATTGGCCTTATCCGTTTGCTCGCCGTAGTCAATTACGCTGTCATCCAAGCCACCGGTGGCGCGCACAATCGGGATAGTGCCATAACGCAGGCTATACATTTGGTTCAACCCGCAGGGCTCAAAACGCGATGGCATCAGGAAAAAATCGCAGCCGGCTTCGATCTGATGCGCAAGCGATTCATTGTAGCCGAACTGCGCGGAAATTTTACCGGGAAACCGGCGGACGAGCTCGCGATAGCCCAGTTCATATTCCGCCGCGCCGCTGCCCAGCAAAACAAACTGGATGTCGGCCATCAACATTTCCGCCAGCGCAGCAAGTTGGATATCCACGCCTTTTTGTTCGGCAAGGCGTGATATCGTTCCGTAAAGCGGGATTTTTTCCGCGACGGGAAGTCCGACGGATTTTTGCAAAGCCGCTTTGTTTTGTTTTTTTCCCGCCAGTCGCACGCTTGAAAATGGTGCGGACAAATGCGCGTCGTTCGCCGGATTCCATTCGCGATAATCCACGCCGTTCAGAATGCCGACCAAGTGTTCGCGCCGCCGCCGCAACACGCCATCGAGTCCGCAGCCCAACGCTTCCGTGGTGATTTCGCGCGCATAACGCGGGCTCACCGTGGTGATGATATCAGCGAAGGCGATGCCGGCCTTGAGACAGTTCAACATCCCGAAATATTCCGCGCCTTCGGTGTTAAAAAAATGTTCCGGCAAATTCGTAAGCGCATACGCTTCCGCCGGAAAAATTCCCTGATACGCGAGATTGTGAATCGTCAGGCATGCCGGCGGCGGATTTTTCCAGCCCGCGCTGGCGGGATCTTGCTGAATGAGCGCCGGCACGAGCCCGACCTGCCAGTCGTGAAGATGAACCACTTCCGCCGCCCACGGCAGATAGCGCGCCAGATTGACGACGCATTTGGAGAAAAAAATGAAGCGCTCCGCATTGTCCGCATAACTGAACTGACCTTCCTGATAAATTCCCGCGCGATCAAAATAAAACGGCTGGTCAACGAAGTAAATTTTCAGCCCGGAATCCAGATCCAGTTCCCATAAATCGGCTTGGACTCGCCGTTCGCCCAGCGGCAGATCGAACTGCCAATTGACCAGCGTCATGTGCGGGAACTTGTCGCGCAGCCCGCGATACAGCGGCGTGACGATGCGCGCCTCGTGACCGGCGTTGACAAGCGCCACGCCGAGCGCGCCCACCATGTCCGCCAAGCCGCCCGTTTTGGAAAACGGATAAACTTCACTGCTGGCCAGAAGAATTTTCATTTACATTTACGATTTATGCGTCCTGGCCAAAATTTCTTTAATCGTAAATCGCATATTGAAAATAACGATTGGGTTTATCCAGCGGTGATTTTATCCGTCTTTAAATACGGCCGCAACGCTTCAGGAATATTCACGCTGCCATCCGCCTGCTGGTGCGTCTCGATGAGCGCGACGAACAGGCGCGCGAGCGCCGTGCCGCTGCCGTTGAGGATGTGGGGAAATTTATTTTCACCCGTTTCGGTCTTGAAACGCAGGTTCATCCGGCGCGACTGAAAATCCTCGCAGTTCGAGCAGCTTGAAACCTCCAGATAGCCGCCCTGCCCCGGCGCCCACACCTCGATGTCGTAAGTCTTCGCGCTCGTAAACCCCATGTCGCCCGTGCAGAGCGTGATGACGCGATAATGCAGGCCGAGCAGCTGCAAAACTTTTTCCGCATTGCCGACAAGTTTTTCCAATTCGTCGTAACCGTTTTCCGGCTTTACGATCTTGATCAATTCAACCTTGTCGAATTGATGCACACGAATCATGCCGCGCGTGCCGATGCCCGCCGCGCCCGCCTCCGCGCGAAAACACGGACTGTAAGCGCAATAGCGGATCGGCAGTTCGACTTCCTTCAAAATTTCCTCGCGATGAATGTTGGCCACGGGCGATTCGGCGGTCGGCACCAAATATAATTTACCGAGGGTTGCATCATCCAAGCCTTCCCGCACGGCGTAGGCTTGGTCGAGCGATTTCGGAAACTGCCCCACGCCGAACATGCATTCCGAATTGACCATGAACGGCGGCGAAACCTCCGTGTAACCATGCTCGTGAATATGCAAATCAAGCAGGAACGAAATCAATGCCCGTTCCAGCCGCGCGCCCCAATGGGTGTAAAGCAAAAAACCGCTGCCGGAAATTTTTGTCGCCCGCGCAAAATCCACCAGCTTCAGCGATTCGCACAGTTCGATGTGTGATTTGGGTTGGAACGGGTAATTTATTTTTTCGCCATGCGCGCGGACTTCGGGATTGTCTTCGGCGCTTTTGCCGAGGGGCACTGATTCGTGGGGCAGATTCGGCAACTGCAACATCAGCTGGTCGCGCGCGGCTTCGCTTTCGGCGACGAGTTTTTCCAGCCCGGAAATTTTATCGCCCAGTTCGCGCGTCTCGGTTTTTTTGGCCTCGGCCTCGGCGATTTTTTTCTGGCCCATCAATGCGCCGATTTCTTTGGAGACGCGGTTGCGTTGGGATTTAAGCGTTTCGACCTCGGCCAGTCCCTTGCGGCGTTGCTCATCGAACTTGAGCAGTTCGTCAATCTTGGCCTCGTCCCCTGCCCCGCGTGCAGCGAGGCGTTTTTTGACGAAATCGGTTTTATCGCGGATCAATTTGATGTCGAGCACGCGGGAATTATAGAATTTTTTTCCCGCGCGGCAAGTTGGAAGCCGGATTGAAAAAACAATCGCGCGCGACCAGCTTTAATTAATGCTCAATAATGCGGTAATAGCGGGCGGGTGAATTGGTTTGTGCCGGATCCTGCAGGAACAGCCGGCCGTTGGTGAGGCTGAGCGCGTTGGGCAGCGTGACCCAATTGATCAAGTTGGTGCTGCTTTGCGCTTCAAAATTGGCCAGGTCCGCCGGCGTGAGCAAGCCGCCGTTCATATCGGTGGAAGTGAATTGAAAGGCGCCATTCGGCAGGAACCGCGGCGGCCCCATCTGCTGCGGCACCCGCACTTTTAGGAAAGCATTGCTGCTCACCGCGGTGCCGGCGGCATTGGAGACGCGGACATAATAAATCCCGCTTTGGGCGCGGCCAACGCGGTTCAAAACGAGCGTCGCGCTGTCGCCAACCACCTTTTGATTTTGCCGCCACTGATATTGCAGTTCGGGCGTGCCCGTGGCCACGACGCGGAAAACCACATTGGTTCCCATGGCCACCGTCTGGCTGACGGGTTCAGTTGTGATGACGGGCGGCAAAATGACGGGCGTCAAAGTAACGACCGTGCTGGTCGCCACGCCGACAAGGTTCGAGGCGACCAGCCGATAATTGCCGCCATCGCCCGGTTGCACATCGGCGATTTGCAGCGTGGCGTTCGTTGCGCCGCGGATGCGCCCGCCGTCCCTCAGCGGCGTCATTTTAAAATACCATTGCAGATGAATGGGCAGCGTCCCGGCCAAGGCGGCGCTAAAACTGGCGTTGCTGCCAACCTCGACTGCGGTGTTGGTCGGTTGCACGATGAAGGTGGGGCCAACGAGCGACGGCGAAAGACATTTCCCGGCGCTGCCCGCATTGTAAATGGATTGGATCTCGTCCGCAGTCAGGGCAAGGTTATACAAAGAAATTTCATCGATATCACCAGTGAATGGGAAATTGTTGCCACCGTCATTGAGATTGCCGATGCCGACGCCGGGCGACTGGTCGGCTTCGAGCGTGGCAAACGGACGGTAGATGGTGTTCGTGTGCGCCGCCAGCACACCATTGGTATAAATGCTCAGGGTTCCCGACCGACCATCCAAGGTTGCCGCCACATGCGTCCATGCAAAATAATTGAGCAACGTGTCCACATAGCCGCCGTTGCCATCGGCATCGCAGATCCCGAAACGCAGGGTGTTGTTCGCTTGCATCGAGAGATAATAGGGATCAAGCCCCGGACGATGGTCGCCCCGCCAGAAAATGATGTAGCCGTCGCCGCGCGGACGCACCCAGCCTTCGATGGTCAGCGCGTTGGTCAACGCATAGGCCGGTTGGTCGGCCACCTGAATTCCCGAATAGGTGCCGTAGGGCAAACTCTCGGGGTCAAAGGCGAAGGCCTGATCCACCACGCCATTGGTGTAGTTGACATTTTGATTGATGCCATTGTTGCCAGCGAAGCTGTCTACAGCATTGCCATCGCCTTTCCACCAACCCACCAAACCGACGGGGGGCGGCGTGCAGGCTGGCGGCGGACCTGCAGTAACGGTCAGCAATGCATTGGAACTCATAGCTGAACCAAAGGCATTGGTTACATTAAGTGCATAGTTGCCAGCGGCGGCCGGTTGGACATTTATCAAAGCCAAGGTGAGGTTGGTGGCCCCCGCGATGTTTTTCCCGCCAAACTTCCACTGGCAAACCAAGGGCGGAGTTCCGGCCACAGCGGCGGAAAAACTCACGGTCTCGCCACGTTGCGCGGTCTGGCTCGCCGGTTGGATTGTGATTCTTGGTGCCAATGCTTTTCCGGCGCTGCCGGCAGTATAAATGGCCGCGATTTCATTGGCTGTGAGGGCCCGGCGGTAGATGGAAGCTTCGTCAATGATCCCATGATAATAGGCGAGAATGTTGGTGTCCGGATGATTCCCAATGCGCAGCGGCCCCGGATTCGACAAGTCACCCGGACAAGTGGTCGGGTCAAAGGTCAACACCGACTGGCCGTCGATATAGAACCGTCCGCCGTTGGTGGAATTCCGTTGGACCGTCACCGCCACATGATGAAATAGTCCGTCGCGCAGATCCGGCCCGGCGGAAAAATTGTGCCAGCTGTAAGGTGCCAGCGTATCGGCCATCTGAAAACACAGGACGCCTCCCTGCAGGAACAGCTCGTAGCCCAATTGGGTGATGGTGTCGGGCGCGATCCGTTTGCTGACCACCGTCATGACGTCCTGAAAATTGCCCGGATTGCTCAGCGGCTGTATCCAAGTCTCGATCGAGAAATCCTGGTTGGAACTGAAATCTAATTGCGGCGCGTCGGGCACCAGGATCTGGTGCGGCTGGCCATCCAAGTTGAAACCCAAGCCGACTTCTGCGGGCGCGTAGGTGACTCCCGCCGGGACCGTGGCGTTGTTGGTTCCCGCACTGTCTGCGCCATTGCCTTCCGCCTTCCACCAAGCCACCAAATTGGCTGGCGCCGAGGCGGGTGGGTTTGTGGCCGCCACCAAAATTTTGCCCGCGCTGCCGGCATTGAAAACGCCCTGAATTTCCGCCTGGCTCAACGCGCGGTTGTAGAGTGAAATTTCATCGATGTCGCCAATGAATGGGAAATTATTTTGCCCGTCATTGACATTGCCGATCCCGATGCCCGGCGAATCGCCCGCGATCAGATCACCGAACGGCCGGATGCTGGTGTTCGTCTGCGCCGCCAGCACGCCGTTCGTGTAAAAGCTCATGGTTCCCGAACTGCCATCCAAGGTGGCCGCCACATACGTCCACACGTTAAACGGCAGCAGGGTGCCAACGGTGACCGTGTTGCCATTGGCATCTGTGATCTGCAAACCAACCGTGCCATCGCCCGGCGAACTCAGCGCATACGGATCAAGGCCAGGGCGGTTGTCCCCGCGCCAAAAAATGGCATAGCTGTTTCCGCGCGGCCGGATCCAGCCTTCAATCGTCAGCGAGTTGGTCAGCACATACGCCGGTTGGTCGGCAATCTGGATGCCGCAATAAGTGCCATACGGGTAATTTTCCGGGTCGCAGGCAAAGGCCTGCCCGACGATGCCATTGGTGTAGTTGACGTTTTGGTTGACCCCGTTGTTGTTGCCGCCGCTGCTGTCGAGCGTGTTGCCATCACCTTTCCACCAACCCACCAAGCCTGCCGGAGCCGGCACCGGGCTTGCCGGAACGGTGGCTGCAGTCAGTGAAAAAAACAGCGCAGCCAGCGTCCAAAAATGGATGTGTTTCATAAAGAAGATGTGCTCGACACAATATTGCCAATCTTATTGAAAACTTATTGGTTGGTAGTCGATGCATAATCTAACAAAATGGGTGAATCTGTCCAGACAATTCAGATCACCGCGATCCGCCCGAAAAAAGCTTGCTTCGATGGCCAAGCGTGACAAGGTTTTTTGTAGACACGGCGGAATCTGGTCATGAACACCGAATTCTTTCACCCAATTTTTCCGAGGGGTAAATCCCGCTGGCCGCGCTGGCAACGGCTGACGTTTTTTTCGCTGGGTTATTTTGCCTGCGCCTGGCTCGGAAGTTTTTTGTCGCCGCACGGGTCGGCCAATGTGAGCTTCTGGCTGCCGGCGGGATTGTTTGTGGCGGTGCTGCTGCTCCATCCCACGCGGGAATGGCCGTGGCTGGCGCTCGCGGTTTTGCCGGCCAACGCGGCGTTTGATTTCCTCCATGATCCGCATCCGAATCTCGCATTGATTTTTATATTTTATGCCTGCAACGTGATTCGCTCGGTGGCGGGCGCATGGTTGGTGCGCCGCTTCGTCGCGGTCTCGCCGGCGCTGGTGAGCCTGCGGGAATTTTGGGGACTGATGGGTTTGGCCGGCATTTTTAGCGCAATGATCGGAGCCGCCATCGGGGCCGCCGCCTTGACCGGTTTTCGCGGCCAACCGCTTTTTTTTCACGAATGGTTTCTGTGGTGGACGGGCAGCGCCATGGCGGTGTTGGTGTTCACGCCGATTCTATTGATGCTGCTGGGCGCGCCGGCAGCATCGCCAAAAAAACCATTTTCGTTTGGAAGAAAATTGGAAGCGGCCGCGCTGTTTTGCGGGCTGACTTTTTTAGTTTATTATTTGCTGGTGGCGGCGGGCGGCGTGAATCATCCCAAGGTGCCTTTGCTCATGTTCATGTTGTGGGCCGGCCTGCGCTTTGGCGTGCGCGGGGCGGCGCTGGCCATTTTCTGGCTGGCGCTGGTGATGTCGTTCCTGACCACGCATTATCTCAGAGGACTTTCGCCCGCTGATCTGGCTTCGGAAAATTACATCGTCACGCTGCAAATTTTTTTGGCCGTGGCGGCGTTCGTCGGGTTGATTCCGGCCATTATCCTGGCCGAACGCGAGCGCGCCATGGCCGGGCTTTTTGAAAGCGAGGAAAAATTCTCCACCGCCTTTCATTCCAGCCCCGATGCGATGGCCATTTCCGATTTGACCACCGGCAAGTTTATCGAAGTCAACGAAGGCTTTCCCCGGCTCTATGGTTATACTCGCGCCGAAATCATCGGGCACACCTCGCTGGAACTCGGCATGTGGCAGCAGCAGGCCGATCGCGAGGAATTGGTGCGCCGGTTGAGCACCGAAGGCATGATCCGCAATCATCCCGGCACCAGCCGCCATCGTTCGGGCAAATTATTCCCCGCCCTTTTGAGCGCGGAAATGGTGGTCATCAAAGGCCGCGCCTGCCTGATTTCCGTGGTGCACGACCTCACCGACCAGCGGCGCGCCGAAACGGCGTTGCGCGCCAGCGAGGAAAGCTTACGCGCCACGGTTGAAAACACGCCCCACGTGGCGGTGCAATGGTATGATCGCCAGGGCCGCGTCACTTTTTGGAATCATGCCTCGGAAAACATGTATGGCTGGACCGCCGCCGAGGCCATGAGCAAAACGCTGGACGAACTGATTTTCACCGCCGATCAAGCCGCCGACTATCTGAAGCTGATCGCCGGCATTGTGCGCGATGGACAGCCGGTCGGCCCCGTGGAATTTTCCTTTCATCATCGCGATGGCCGACGCGGCGTCATTCTTTCCACCCTGTTTCAAATTCACATCGCCTCCGGCGAACCGCGCTTTGTCTGCATGGACGTGGATCTGACCCAGCGAAAACAGGCCGAGGCTTTGACACAGACACAAATGCAAGTGTTGGAAATGATCGCGACCGGCCGGCCCTTGACCGAAACACTCGGCACGCTGGTGCGGTTGGTCGAGGCGCAATCGCCGGAAATGATCGGCTCCATTTTGCTGCTCGATGCGGCCGGCTTGCACGTCCGGCATTGCGCCGGCCCGTCCTTGCCGCCGGGATATGTAGAAGCAATTGATGGCTTGACCATCGGGCCATGCGCCGGCTCGTGCGGCACGGCTGCGTTCCGGCGCGAACCCGTTTTCGTCGCCGACATCGCCACCGACCCGCTCTGGGAAAACTATAAAGAGTTGGCGCTAAAAAATGGTCTGCGCGCCTGTTGGTCCACGCCCATTTTCGACGGCCAGCGGAACGTGCTCGGGACTTTCGCCATCTATTTTCGCCAGCCCGGATTGCCCGATGAAAAACACCGGCAACTCATCAACATGGCCACGCACACGGCGGCGGTCTGCATCAGCAAACATCGCACCGAGACGGAACGCGAACAGGCCGTGGCCAGCGAACAAAAGGCGCGCGCCGAATACACCGTGCAGCTCATCGCCGCCCAGGAGGCCGAACGCACGCGCATCGCCGGCGAACTGCACGACAGCCTTGGCCAGAATCTGCTCCTCATCAAAAACCGCGCGCAACTCGCGTTGCTGGAAAAAAAATCCTCCGGCAAAATCTTGGAACAGCTCAAAACCATCAGCGAACTCGCCACGCAATCCATCGCCGAGGCGCGCCAGATCTCCTACGATTTGCATCCGTATCAGCTTGATCATCTCGGCCTGACCCGCGCCATTGAAATGCTCGTCACCAACGCGGCGCAAGCCAGCGGCATCATTTTCGATCACCGCTTGGAAATGGTGGACGATCTTTTTCCCGGCGCCGCCGCCACCAATTTATATCGCATCACGCAGGAAAGCTTGAGCAACATCCTCAAGCATTCCCGCGCCAAAAAAGTGCGGCTGCGACTCGAGCGCGATGTGCGCGAAGTGCAGTTGTTGATCCAAGACGACGGCTGCGGTTTCGACCCCGCCGCCGCCGGGCGCGGTTTGGGCCTGAAAAACATCGCGGAACGCGTGCGGATTCTCGGCGGGCAGTTGAAATTCGACTCGCAGCCCGGTCGCGGTTCGCGGATTGAAGTGACGATTCCCTTCACCCCGCCGGAATAATTTCGGCTCGCATTAATCTCGCTTTCTGGCAAGCTCAGCTTATGGCCGGGCCAATCCAAGTGTTGATCGTGGATGATCACCCGCTGTTTCGAAGTGGTTTGAAACAGGCGATTGTCGCGGATGCACGATTTTCTTTGGTCGGCGAGGCGGGCAATGGCAGCACGGCGTTGAACTTGATCCTCGAAAAAAAACCGGCGGTCGCCGTGCTCGATGTCAACCTGCCGGAACTGAGCGGTCTGGAAATCGCCCGAAAACTTCAAGCCAAACGTCTGCCCACGCGGCTGATCATCCTCACGATGCACAAGGAAGAAAGCATCATTGATCGCGCGCTGGATTCCGGCGTGATGGGCTTTGTGCTCAAGGAAAATGCGGTGGAGGAAATTCTCGATGCCATCGCGATGGTGGCCAAGGGCGAACATTATTTAAGCCCGGCGATCTCGGGCCAGTTGATCCACCGGCGGCATCGCGCCGAGGCGCTGGCGGCCGAAAAACCCGGGCTCGATGCGCTCACCAAGGCCGAGCGCCGCATCCTCAAGCTCATCGCCGAAAAAAAAACCAGCCGGGAAATCGCGGCGGAACTCTTCATCAGCCCCCGCACGGTCGAGGCGCACCGCGCCAACATCTGCACCAAGCTGGAATTGACCGGCAGCCACAGCCTGTTGCAATTCGCCCTCGAAAATCGCTCGGCCATCTGAGCGGATTTTTTGCCGGAAAATTTTCTAGGTGAAGTTACCTAGAAAAAATAGCGGTTCCTACCTAGTTAAAATATGCGGAGGCCACAATTACGCGGCGGCGTCATTGCGTTTAATTTTGATCAACAAAGCGAATTAAACTTTAACCCATGAATCTTATGGCAAGAAAATTGATGATCGTCGATGACCATGCGATTTCGCGGCACATGGTCCGCCAGGTGGCCGCGACGCCGCAGGACACCGTGCTGGAATGCGTCTCGCCCGCCGAGGCGATGAAGGCGCTCGGCACCTTCCAGCCGGATTGCGTCATGATGGGCGTTTCCCTGCCCCCGCCCGGCGCCTTTCCCGCCATCCGGCACATCCGCAAAATCTATCCGCAGGTGCGCGTGGTGGCCGTGAGCAATCTGCCCGGCAAAGAACTGCGGCAGGCCGCCAACGCAGCCGGTGCCAGCGGTTTTGTTTCCATGGAAAATCTTTCCGAGTTGTTCCTGCTGGCCGCGCCCGAACGGCTCTCGGTGATGCCGGCGCGCCGCCGCAAATCCCGCCGCCACGCCAGATAATTTCCGCTCCCTGATTCTTGTTGATAATGATGAAACTCATGATTGTGGATGACCACGCGGGCACGCGCGAAATGATCCGCCAGTTGCTGGAGGCGTCCGATTTCTCCTTTTGCGAATGTGCGACGGGCGAAGAAGCCATTCAACGCGCCGCCGATTTCAAGCCCGACTGGGTCACCCTGGATATTCACATGAACGGCATGAACGGCCTGACCGCCGCCACCCAGATCAAAAAAGAAAATCCCGCCAGCCGCATCATCATTGTCACCGCCGAAAACCACTCCTTCTTCCGCCGCATGGCCAATCAGGCCGGCGCGGCCGGTTTTGTCTGCAAAGAGAACCTGCTGGAACTCCGCGCCTTGTTGGTTCCAAACGGAACGGAGCCCGCCGCCCGCATTGTCCCCTAAGGTTTTTCCATGCCCCTGTTAAATATTCCCCGTTCAAACCCCAAAGCAAAAACCAAACAACGAATCTTGATTGTGGATGACGACGACCATTTGCGAAACCTGCACGGTTTCCTGCTCACCGAGGAAGGGTTCGCCGTGAATCACGCGGCCACCGGCCTGGAAGCCATGTCCCTCTGCCAGTCCATCGCCTTTGACCTCGTGATTGTCGAACTGCATCTGCAGGGCAAGGACAACTCCTTGATCATCCCAAATCTGCGGCGGCAACGGGCCGGCAGCAAATTCATCGGCACCGCGCGCGTCGGGGCGTTGCAGCCGGATTATTGCGACCGCATGGCGCGGCATCTCGGCGCGCATCGCGTCCTGACCAAACCTTTTCCGCCGGACCAGCTCTTGTTCGCCGCGCGGGATGCCTTGAAGGAAAATTAATGTGATTAAATAACCGGTCCCAGCGTCGTGGTGTCCGCCCTGCGGAGATTCCCCCCACCGCCAGCATTCCAATCCTGGAGTTCACTGAATTTTACGATTGGTGGCGCGACGCCACGACGCTGGGACCGGCCGGAGCAACGGGTTATTTAAAACAAGCATCTGCTCGTCCAGAGGCGCGGGAACGTTGCTCCTTCTCCATGGGGAGAAGGCCGGGATGAGGAAGGATGTTAACAACTATTGCTGGCCGGCGGCAAATGGTGGCCCTGCCGCCGGCAGCACCGGCAGATGCCCGACCGGAAAAGTCTGGCCCGGTCGTGGTTGGCCGCCGGGCAATGGTCCATTTTAGACAGTTGGGCCAGGGGGTTTTGGAAAAAACAGCAAAAACCGCCCTTTTCGACAGCGGAACGGCGTTTTCCTTGTTTGCAATGCTCCTTCGCTAACCTGTAATACGCCTTCGCTAACCTGCATAGCCCCTATGTAAACCTGCATAGCCCCTATGCAAACCTGCATAGCCCTTATGTAAACCTGCATAGCCCCTATGCAAACCTGCAATACGCCCATGCAAACCTGCGTTGCGTCTTTGCAAACCTGCAATACGCCTATGCAAACCTGCATTGCCCCTTTGCAAACCTGCAATGCGCCTTCTCTTATAAGCAAAGCGCCTTTACAGGTAAGAAAAGCTCCATCTCTAACTTGCAATGCAGCTTTGCAAGTTAGGAAAACGACCGAGCAGGTAAGGAAAACGACGGCGAAACGGTCAAAATGCGTGAAATTCACGCATCTGTGTCCTCTATCTCCGGAGAGAGGCTGGTCGCAACGCGACGAGGGACATTAGCCAGCTACGAAATGGCTGACCCAGGGTAGCTCCTCGCCCGTCCGGCTCGGACCAACCCTGGGCTGAATGATTTCAATCCCACAGGATTGGCAATGGTGGCTGTGGCAAAGACCGGGACGCCGCAAGGGGCTGGGGAATGGCGGGGCAATGAATCCTGAAGTTATAGCGTCTGGCTAATCATTTTGGCGGCGGCGTGGTTTAAGTAATGGAATGTCTGACCCAAATATTTATTTCTTTTCAGTTTTTTTACGTATTTGTTTTTCCACTTCCGACATCGGGCAAGCATCTTTGTATGGGTATTTGAAAACTGCATCCGCAGAAACCGAACGAAGTTTTGCTTCAAACTCATTCATTCCCCAAAACACACGATACGCCACATCGCTACATGCCGAATCAACAGAATATTTCCCTAAAACAATCGCTCTTTGAAGAAAATGAATGGTTTCTGTAAAATTACCCTCAATTGCATAAGCCGCTGCTTGATGATGTTCAGAAAAGCCTGGAAGCTTTATTTCAGTTAACAATTTTTTTAATTCGGGTTTTTTCAGAAAGTGTAAGGCTAATGCCTTGTTAATTTTTGAACGTAGAAAACCTTTGTTTAACTCCAATGAGCGGTCGGCAAACATTAGGGCGTCATCATACTTGCCAAGTAAAAGGTTAAAATACGACAAATCATCATAATAATCAGCGTCTATCCAACTTTCCTTTCTGGCTGAAAGCAAGACTTGAGCAGCTTCAACATGCTGTTTCTTGTTGCGCAATAATGCTTTTAGGAGCAAATGCCATGCTTCTTTTTGAAAATGTTCAGGCACAGCTTTCTCTAACAATGTTTTTTTGCAGATTGCGGCGCAATCTTCGCCTTTGCCATCATTTAGTAAGTCCCGAGCCTTAAATAATGGCAGAATAATAGATGCTATATTTTTAATGCCCGAATATTTATCTTTTTCGTCATTAGGAAGAGGCTCACCAAGTCCATAATGGTCTAGAGCCTTTTTTACACGACATTTCAATTCATTCAAATTGCCAAGAGCTGATTTAAGATAAGGGCTTACTTGATTTTGCTTGGTATCCATTAAATGACTAACCCTATCTAGTGCAGTCTGATGAGGTGCCAAAACTCCTTGAGGCAATGAAATATTACTTGAATGTGCTATATCAGCCATGATTTCGTCGAACCCATCCACTTCCACCCAAAACACTCGATCATTCCTAAGAAGTTGCCGTAATCTTTTTCCTGGTTTTGATCCTTTTCTTAGGCACCAATAAATCCCATTTCTAAAATAGTTATTGCTTCTGACCAAAACATCTAGCAAATCCATTACAGATTGATCATTCCCGCCATATCCCATTACAACTAGGCCATATTGTTTTGCAAATTCCGCAAATTTATCCCGCATGTTGTTTTCCAAACTCTGAAGCTCAGAAGATGTGTTTTTTATACTGTCATACAAAAAGTCACCGTGTAACTTTATGACTTTAGGTCTTTCCGACATCAGGCGCACGGATGAGACGGCTGAATCATGTGCGCACACCATTGGCCGTAATTCATTAGTAAAGGCAAAACACGCTTCGTTGACTAAATCATCAAAGTTTGTAGTGAATACGACATTAAAAATGCCGTTGCCAATTAGACCATTTAGGTATGCATATCCCCAATTCGGCTTTGCATCTTTAACGCATTTTTCAATATATACTCGCCTTTGACTGGGTTGGTCATAAACCATTTCAAACAAGCGAGAGTATTCATCTTCGGCTTCATACCAATCTTGCTTGGCAAGCCAAACCAAATAGTCATCGTCACCCCTATAAGTCGCATAGAGCGATTGTCGCCACCCATCTATCATTTTTCCTGTAGTTTTAATACCCGAACTAACGGAAGCACCAGCACCTAAAAAAAGTGCGTAATTTGGATGCTTGTCAACACGAGCCTTAAGCAGGTTTATTAAATGCTCTTTTGTTCTAAAGTTATGTTGGAATGCCTCCTGAAATGTTTCGTAGTCCATAATATCCTCCATTCATTAAGCGATTTTACATATTCTATTTTCTATAATTTCAATCCAATTATTTTCCCGCCGCCTTCGGCGACTGCGTGGCGGCGACGAGTTGCCCCAGCAGTTCGGAGTTGCGCGGGATGAGCGTGATGTTGGCTTCGCCGTCGATGATGTTCTGCGTTTCCAGCACGTTGAACAGCGCGCGGGAGATGTCCGGGTCCTGTGAGATTTTTTTCAGCGCCAGGCCCACGATCTGCGGGCGCATGGCGGCGGCCTTGGCGAACTCGATGGCGGCCTGCTGTTCCGCCGTGCTGGCGATGATGTTCACCTGGTTCGTGCCGTCCTGCTTGATGGCGGAGGTGACCTGCCGCAGCCGGTTCACGACTTTTTCCTCGATCTGCTTGATCATGCCCACGTCGCGGAAATGCACTTTGCGGATATAGACGGAGCCGAGGCTGTAACCCCATTCCTGCGATTGCGGGGAGACTTCCGTGCGCACGCTCTGGCTCATGGGATGACGATTCTGCAACATGTCGGCGAGCTTCATGTTGCTCAGGCAACGGACGGTGGAGTTGCTGACGTTCGCCGCGAGCGAGCCGCGCGGGTCGGCGTTCTTGAACAGGTAAGAAACCGGATCGCTCACGACCATCTCATACCAGATGCCGATGCCCATCGGCGCGCCTTCCTCGGAATTCACCGGCGTGCTGCGGATGTATTCCTGGTCCAGCCGCAGATCGAGCGTGTGGCATTTGCCGAGAAAATTCACCAGCGGCGCCTTGATCCCGAGCTTGAAGATCAGGATGTGCAACCCCGGCTGGTCGATCACCGCGACGACTTTGCCGAACAGCATGTAAACCTTGCACTGCCGTTCTTCGACGATGGTGTAAAAGCCGAACAGCCGCACGAAACCAAAAAAGATCGGCAGCAAAATGAACAGGCCGAAAAAGGTCGCGATGGCGGCGATGAAAAAATGTGCGGCGGGCGAGGCGAGGGGATTAGTGTCCATAGCATTATTCAGTTGATCCTTGATTGGCGGAGCGCCCCCTCATCCCGGCCTTCTCCCCCACGGGGGAGAAGGTGGCCAAAGGCCGGATAAGGGGTTCGAGCCACAAGCTCGACGCTACATCTGACAACATTATCTCTTTATTCATGGCTGGCCTCCAGGATCACGGTTTTGGCTTCGCTGTAGAGTTTCAGGCGGACGTTGCGCACGTAGGCGTCGAGCGCGCCCTCGCCGTTCTGTTTCAGGTCGGTCAACTGTTCCGCGAGCGCGACGATGGGCTGCACTTCGGCCTGCGCCTTGAGCGTCTCGATCTCCACGGCGCGTTTGGACTGGACAATTTTCTGGTCCGCCGCCGCCTGCGCGAGACTGATGCTGGAGGAAACTTCGTTGTAAGCCGTGTTGATCGCGGCCAGCGCGGACTCCACTTCCGGCGGCGGATCAATGCCGGTGATGAGCGAGGCGTCGAGCGCGATGCCATAACGCGCGGCGGAACCGGCGCATTCCTTGTCCATGTGATCGTTGATGTCGCTGAGATTTTTCCGCAGGTCGTTGATGGAAATGCCGGTGACGGCGGTGGCGGCGAGATTGTGGAGCGCGTTGGGGTCGCCGGTCTTGGCAGCGCCGGCGGGCGCTTCAAAATTCGCGATGCGTTCGCGCAGCACGGAAACGAAATAACCCATGACGTGAACGATGGGATGTTTCACGCCGAACAGATAGGCGTAGAGATTTTTTTCGGAAATGTGCCAGCGGATTTGTCCTTTCAAGCCGGTGTTGAGCTGGTCTTTGGTGACGGCTTCGAGCATGGTGCCGTCCTGGTTGGCCGAGGCATTTTCCGGATCGGTCGCCATGTTGATGGTCTGGGTGGCGATGGAAACTTTATACACTTTTTCCCACGGCCATTTGAAATACGGGCCGCCCGGCGGGATCACGCGCACCTGCGGATAATTGTAGCGCGCCTTTTCCTCGGCATCGAGCGTGGCGGCCATGGGGTCTTGCGAGGTGGTGGCGTCCCCGACCCGTTCGGCGCGGCCGAAACATGTTTTCACCGCGCGCTCGTTTTGGTTGACGGTATAAAATCCGGCCGCCAGATAGCGGACGAGAAACCATGCGATGAAACCCACGATGCAACCGAGGAGGATGGTGCTCATAAATTGATGACGGTTGAATACCTGTTTGCAACCGTTTGACAAGTTTAAACCGAACTAATGCCCAAAAAAGCCGAACCGGTGGCCGGTTCGGCTTGCGACTCTCCCCACTAAATCAGCAATCTCTTCAGGCGTGCTTGTGGTGCCGCACATGATGATGGCTGGCGTGGTGCGCCCGGTGCGCCTTGTGCTTTTTGACAACGGAAGCCTGGGCTTGCGACACGATGAGCGGCGAGCAAAGAACTGCCGCCGCCAGAACCAAGATGAATTTTTTCATATGTTTTTTATAATCAATTTTCCTGACGTTGTGATTAAATCATTGACCGGTTTACATTTTCAGACCGAGCGGTCAGTGCGTTTAAATTATCTGATGCTGCACCAGACGCCGCGACTTTGTGGTTGGTTTCAACCCGGCTGCTTATTTCAACTGGTTGAACCTGCCGACGAGTTTGCGCACGACCGCGCGTGGCAAAATTCGCGGCAAATTGACGAGCATTTTATTGCTGACGCCGGGCACGCAGATGCATTGGTCGCGGCGGAATGCGCGATGGCCGGCGATGGCCACGGCGAGCGAAGACATTTTCGGCGTCTTGAATTCCCGACCGCGATCGCCGCGCGCCACTCTGGAAAAATTCGATTCCGTCGGCCCCGGACATAAAACCGAAACGGTCACACCGCTGCCGTGCAACTCCACGCTCAACGCTTCGCTGAACGATTGCACGAACGCCTTGCTCGCGTAATAAATCGCCATGTTCGCGCCGGGAATAAAACCGGCGACGGAACCGACGTTCAAAATGCCGCCGCGCTGGCGCTGAAGCATTCCCGGCAAAAAAAATCCCGTCAAGGCGGTGAGCGCCGTGATGTTGACGTGGATGATTTCGAGCTGGCGCGACAGCGGCAACTGTGCGAACGCACCATGCAGACCAAAACCGGCGTTGTTCACCAGCACGTCCACCGCAATGCCTGCCCGGCTCGTCTGCGCGAAAATTTCGCCGGCGGATTCCGGTTTAGCCAGGTCGGCGGTGAGGACGAGAATTTCAATTTCATGTTCGCGGCGCAGTTCGGCCGCGAGTTTTTCCAGCGCGGCGGTGTTGCGGGCGACGAGCACCAGTCGGGAGCGGTCCGCCGCAAAACATTTGGCCAGTTCCAGCCCGATGCCGGAAGAGGCGCCGGTGATCAGGACGGTTTCAGCGGCGCTCATCGCAATTTATTGGTTGCCCCAGCCGAACCGACTTGTGATGGGCCAATAAACGAAGAAGGATTTGCCGATGATATTTTCGGCCGGAAAAGTGCCCCACGTGCGCGAATCGGAACTGTTGCAGGTGTTGTCGCCAAAAACCATGTAGGAATCCGGGCCGTTGGTGAAAATGGTTTCCTGGTCGGGAAACAGCGGGGCGAGATTCGGATAAAGTCCGAAATTCGCGGCCACGGTGCCATTCACATGGCCGGAATATTCGCTCTCGCGCGGCGGCTGGCTGGGATTGAAGCCATAAACATTTTCAAAGTGCGGCGTGGAGGCGTCAATGCGCTGGCCGTTGATGATCATGTGCCGGTCGTCGCCGATCTGCACGCGTTCGTTCGGCAGCACGCACAGGCGCTTGATGTAAAATTGATCCTGCTGCTGGATCTGCGTGTTGACCGTGGCGAACACGACAATTTCGCCGCGCTCCGGCTTGCGGAAATTGTAAGTAAAACGGTCCACGAACAAATGATCGCCCGCGCCCATGCGAAGTTTGATGACCGGTTCGCCGGCGTGATAGATCCGCGAGGGATCAATGCCGGCGCGATAAAGCAGCGGGCTGACATCCGGCGGTCCTTCGCCGAAATCCGGCGGAAACCAGATGGTATAGCTCTGGCCGCCCAAGTGCAGCGTCTGCCAAAAATTGACGATCTTGATGCCGACGGGCGGATCAATGCCTTCGATCCGGCCGTCGTTTTTCGCGACGATGTCAATGTAGCTTAAACCTTCAAACCATTCTTTGACGCGTTCCAAGCCGGTGGGAATTTTGAAGTTCGGATCGCCGCCGCGTCCCAGATAATTTTTCGACGTGACACCGAACAACGTCGGCTGCATCGAGCCGGTGGGAATCTTGAACGGCTGCACAAAAAACGTGCGGATCCCCATCGCCACCGCGAGCGCGACCAGCAAGACTTCCACGTTTTCGCGCCAGCCGGCGTTCGGATACGGCTTGAGCCATTTCTCGGCGGCAAATTGCAGTTCTTCCGCCTTGATGCGGATCGCCCCGGCATTGGCTCCTTCCGCGATGGCCGCCTGGAGATTGTTCATCGGTGCCGTCACGCCGGCGATGGCCTGCGGCGACAGCAGGTCGCTCTGCGCGGCGAGCAAGCGCCGGTAATGTTTATGCACCGCGCAGGCATCGCGGACGGCTTTCGAGAACAGCCATTTGAGGATCATAAATTATTCAAGGACTTCGACACGGGTTTCACGGATTTACACAAATTATTTTACTCAGGATTTCAGCACCGCGATGAAAGCTTCTTGCGGAATATCCACGTTGCCGATGGATTTCATGCGCTTTTTGCCTTCTTTTTGTTTCTCCAAAAGCTTGCGTTTGCGCGACACGTCGCCGCCGTAGCATTTCGCGGTCACATCTTTGCGGAACGCGCTGATGACTTCGGACGCGACAATTTTTCCGCCGATGGCCGCCTGAATCTTCACCTGGAATTGCTGGCGCGGGATGACCTCTTTTAATTTTTCCGCCAGCGTGCGTCCCCTGCCCTCCGCTTTGCTGCGATGCACGATGCACGAGAATGCGTCCATCGGCTCGGTGTTCACGAGCATGTCGAGCTTGACCATGTCGGATTCCATTTCACCGTCGAATTCGTAATCCATCGAGCCGAAACCACGCGTCATGCTTTTGATGCGATCATGGAAATCAATCAGGATTTCATTCAACGGCAAACGGCTCGTCAACATCACGCGTCGCGCATCCAATGTTTCCGTGTGATCCACCGCGCCGCGTTTTTCGGAAATCAGCGCCATCAAGTCGCCGATGTTTTCATTCGGACAAATCACGAACGCTTTCACCATCGGCTCCTCAATTTTTTCGATGTGGCTGGGATCGGGCATGAACACCGGATTGTCCACCAATTTCAGCGTCCCGTCATTCATCGTCACTTTGTAGATGACGCTTGGATACGTCGCGATGATGTCCATGTTATATTCGCGCCGCAACCGTTCCTGCACGATTTCCAGATGCAACAGGCCGAGGAAGCCGCAGCGGAAACCGAAGCCGAGCGCCACGGAACTTTCCGACGAATAAACAAACGCGGAATCGTTCAGCTGCAATTTGCCCATCGCGACTTTGAGCTGCTCGTAATCCGCCGTGTTGATCGGATAAATGCCGCTGAACACCATCGGGTGAATTTCTTGAAAACCGGGCAAGACTTCGGAAGGGTTGCGCGAGTCCGTGATCGTGTCGCCCATCTTCACTTCTTTCGGCGATTTTATGTTCGCGGTGAAATAGCCCGTTTCGCCCACTTCCAATTTCTCGCGGATGTAAGGTTTGGGATTGAAGCTGCCGACTTCCTTCACTTCGACCGTTTTACCGGAGTGCAGCAATTTCACCATCTGCCCGGGTTTCAATTCGCCGTTGAAAACGCGGACGTGCGTCACCACGCCCTTGTAGGTGTCAAAATAAGAATCAAAGCCCAGCGCCTGCAAACTCGGCGCGCCCGTCGGCTTCGGCGGCGGAATGCGCTGCACCACCGCCTCCAAGATATCTTCGATGCCGATGCCCATCTTCGCGCTGGCCAAAACGGCGGTGTCCGCCGGGATCGCGAGAATATCTTCCAACTGCTGTTTCGCCTGCTCCACGTTCGCGTGCGGCAAATCAATTTTGTTGATCACCGGAATGATCAAAAGATTTTGCTTCATCGCCAGATGCACGTTGGCGACCGTCTGCGCCTCCACGCCCTGCGCGGCATCAATGATGAGCAACGCGCCTTCGCACGCGCTCAAGCTGCGCGAGACTTCGTAGGAAAAATCCACATGGCCGGGCGTGTCAATCAGGTTCAGCTCGTAAGTCTCGCCGTTCTTCGCCTGGTAAAGCATCGTGACCGGATGCGCCTTGATGGTGATGCCGCGCTCACGTTCCAGGTCCATCGCGTCGAGCAACTGATCGGACATGTCGCGCGTGGCGATGGTGCCCGTCATGTGCAGGAGGCGGTCCGAGAGCGTGGTTTTCCCGTGGTCAATGTGGGCGATGATGCTGAAATTGCGTATGTGTGCGGCGTCCATTATTTCTCTAATTCAGAGCGCGCCAGCATAACGGGAATCCGCTTGAAGAAAAGGAAATTTGACAAGACAACGCGCAATTGCGGCTTGCAGCACAAATAAAATATTTGCGCGCCGGGCCGGCAAATTATTTACCGTGCGGAATATCGCAAGCGTGCTGCCAGGAATGGATGACCTGCGAAATGATTTCATCCATGCCGACCCCGTGTTTGACCTGCGCGAAAACAAACGGCCCGCTGCCGCGCATTTTTATAGTATCGCGCTCCATCACCTGCAAATCCGCGCCGACGCCGGCGGCCAGATCGGTTTTGTTGATGACCAGCAGGTCCGATTGCGTGATGCCGGGGCCGCCTTTGCGCGGAATTTTGTCGCCGCCACAAACGTCAATCACCTGGATCGTGAAATCCGCCAGCTCGCGGCTGAAGCACGCGGCCAGATTGTCGCCGCCGGATTCGATGAATAAAATCTGCGGCTTGAACTTCGCGTGCAGTTCTTCCAGCGCGAGCAGGTTCGAAGAAATGTCTTCGCGGATCGCCGCGTGCGGACAGCCGCCCGTCTCCACCGCGCGAATGCGCTCGGCGGGCAGCGCGCCATGTTTCGTCAAAAATTCCCCGTCCTCCTTGGTAAAAATATCATTCGTCACGGCGGCGATGTTCATCGTGGCGCGCAGCCGTTTGCACAGTTGCAGCATCAACGCCGTCTTGCCGCTGCCGACCGGGCCGCCGATGCCAACCGTGAAGGCGCGCTGATTGAAGTCGCGATCCAGCGGCAGTTCGCGCTCGTGAAAATGGCCGGGCGAATCCGCGTGATCGTGCGTGTGGCCGTGGCCGCCATGCGAATGGAAATGGAGCAGCAGATTTGTTTTCATAAAATTATCAACTTTGGAACAAGCGCGAATACAGCCGGTCCTGCGCGCCTTGCCAGAGATCCAGCAACGGCGAAGTTTGCGCCAGATCGTCAAGCGTGAGCGCGGCGCAATTCTGGAGAATTTTTTCCGCATGCGGCGCGAGCCGATGCTGCAACATCTGCGCCTCCATCGGCCCGACAATGTTCAAACGCACCGCCGCCGCCAGCACCGCGCGCAGTTGGTTAAAGAAAAAAATCCGCAGGGCTGTTTCGCGCGGCACCTCGAGCGAACGCAGACACGCGCCAAACACCGGCGCGAAATGGGCGAAGGCAATTTCGGTTTTCGGTTTTCGGTTTTCCGATTTAAAAATGCGTTCGACTGCCGTCAGCAACGCGCGACCCTGCGCGCGGCTCGCGCGATTGGCGACGTGATTGGATGTGAACGCATCGCACAGTTGGTCAAACTCGCCGAGTTTTGCCGGTTCGGCAAACGCCGCCGTCACGAACGGCAAGGCTGCGTGACCGAGTTGATGCAAGCTCGCTTGGAGGAACGAAACCAACTCCGCGCGATTACGAACTTCGCCGTGCTGCCACGCCGCTTCAAGTCCGAGCGAATGCGCGAAACCGCCCGTGGGAAACGCGGAATCGCAAAGTTGCCAGAGCAGCCAGTCATTATTTTTCCCTCCAGCGATTTGGGGAATTGCTTCCTTTGGCCTGGAGATTTTTGACCGTTGCGCAGTTAATTTAATTGCCGGCCTGCCATTTTTTCGGCCGTGACCGTTGATCTGTGAAGCGCGCGACACGATTAAAATAATTGATAACGTTGCGCCAGCGGCAACACGTTCGCCGGCGCGCACGTCAGCAGTTCGCCATCGGCGCGCACCTCGTAAGTTTCCGGATCCACCGTGATCTGCGGCATCGCGTTGTTCCACTTCAAATCTTTCTTGCCGACTTGGCGGCAGCCGCGCACGGCTTCGATGCGCTTGGTCAGGCCGTATTTTTTTCCAACGCCTTTTTGTTTCGCCAACCGGCTGACGAACGCGATGGAACTCATCCCGGTCGCGCGGCCAAACGCGCCGAACATCGGCCGCATGAACACCGGCTGCGGCGTGGGAATGCTCGCGTTCGGATCACCCATCTGTGCCCACGCGATGATGCCGCCTTTGATCACCATCTCCGGTTTCGCGCCGAACATCGAGGGTTTCCATAAAACCAAATCGGCGAGCTTGCCGATTTCAATGGAACCAATGATGTGCGCCATGCCGTGTGCGAGCGCAGGATTGATGGTGTATTTGGAAATGTAGCGTTTGATGCGCAAATTGTCGTTGTCGCCTTTTTCTTCTGCGAGACGACCACGCTGTTGTTTCATTTTGTCCGCCGTTTGCCAGCTGCGCGTGATGACTTCGCCGATGCGGCCCATCGCCTGCGAATCCGAGCTCATCATGCTGATCGCGCCGAGGTCGTGCAAAATGTCTTCCGCCGCGATGGTCTCGCCGCGAATCCGGCTCTCGGCGAACGCCACGTCTTCCGGCAAATTCGGATCGAGATGATGACAAACCATCAGCATGTCGAGATGTTCATCAATCGTGTTGACCGTGTAAGGCTTTGTAGGATTCGTGGAACTCGGCAGCACGTTCGGCTCGCCGCAAATGCGGATGATGTCCGGTGCGTGACCGCCGCCCGCGCCTTCGCTGTGATACGTGTGAATCGTCCGGCCTTTGAACGCGGCGATGGTGCCTTCGACAAAAGTGGATTCGTTCAACGTATCGGTGTGAATCGTCACTTGAATGTCGTGCTGATCGGCCACGCTCAAGCAACAATCAATCGCGGCGGGTGTCGTGCCCCAATCCTCGTGCAATTTTAATCCAATCGCGCCGGCGGCGATTTGATCGCGCAAACCTTCCGGCAGCGCGGTGTTGCCTTTGCCGGTGAAACCAAAATTCAACGGCAGCGAATCCACCGCCTGCAACATCGCTTGAAAATAAAACGGCGATGGCGTGCAAGTCGTCGCGCAGGTGCCGACGGCCGGGCCGGTGCCGCCGCCAACCATCGTCGTGAGTCCGGCGGCGATGGCTTCGTGCGCCTGCTGCGGACAAATGAAATGAATGTGCGTGTCGAGTCCGCCCGCCGTCACGATCAAGCCTTCGCCGGCGATGACTTCGGTCGTGACGCCGATGATCATTTTTTTGGTGACGCCCGCCATCACGTCGGGATTGCCCGCCTTGCCGATGGCGGAGATGAAACCGTTTTTAATTCCGATGTCAGCTTTGTAAATTCCCGTGTAATCAATAACGAGCGCATTAGTGATGACGCAGTCGAGCGCGTCTTTCGCCCCGACGCCTGCCGCCTGGCCCATGCCTTCGCGAATGACTTTGCCGCCGCCGAATTTGCATTCGTCGCCATAAACCGTGAAATCTTTTTCGACTTCGAGAATGAGCGACGTGTCGCCGAGCCGCACTTTGTCGCCCGTCGTCGGACCAAACATGTCGGCATAATGCGCGCGTTTCATTTTGTGCGACATAAAATCAGGCGGCGTCCGGCGTGAGGTAGCGAATGCGTTTGTTCACGTCGGTGTTGATCGAGTGATACGGCTGCGTGAGATTCCCGGCGGCGAAGACGGTCTGGCGCATGTGCTCCATGTCGTCGTCGCCGATGGCATCGGTGAAAATCGGCAGCAAATATTCAATGCCCAGCTTGGAAGGCCGCATCAATTTTGCGTCATAAAAATCCGGGTGCATTGAGCGCGCGTGAATGAGCCCCCACCGATCGCGCAGCCGGTTCGCATCGTAGCCTTCGACGTGAAAACCTTTGGTCGGATTATATTGCAAAATGGAGACGGCGTTGTTGCGGCCTTCGGTCAACATTTCAACAGCCTTCGCGCCGAGTTGCGCCGCGTAAAAACGATCGAACAAAATCGGCCGGCCGCCGCGCTGCGTGTGGCCGACTTTGCGCGTGAAAATCGCTTCGCGCGCCGTTTCACTCCGGCGATAAAGTTTGAAATAATTGTCGCCGATCATCTGAATCAACTTGGAACGCAAGGCTTCCGCCGCGCCGCTCAATTGAATGTTCCCTGCGGGATCGGTGGTTTTCATTTCCGCACCCAGCTCGCGGCCCTGCGAATCCACGATGCCTTCGCCGCAAACGATGACGACATTTTTCTGCAAATCGTAAGTGTGCTTCACGCGCTCGACGAGATGTTCGAGATCGAGCGGCTGTTCCGGCACGAGCAAAATATCGGGGCGGCCGTAAGCCGTGCCCAGCGCGATGTAACCGGAGTGCCGGCCCATCACTTCGATGATGGCGATGCGGCGATGACTTTCCGCCGTCGTGCGAATGCGTTCGACGCCCTGCGCCGAGACAAAAACCGAAGTCGCGTAACCGGGCGTGGCGTAATTGACAATCTGGTCGAGCTGAAAAACCGCGCGCGATTCCGTGCGTTTGTAAGTGAAACCAGATTTGGCCGAGCTGTCGTTGACGCGCACAAATTCATCCGGCTCGCTCGGATAATTCAGGCCGAGGTCGTTATCAATTGTCTTCGGCGCGAGCACGGTGGGCAGGCGTTCGGCCAAAGGTTGCAGGCCGTTCAGCGTGCCGTCGCCGCCGACGCAAATCAGTCCTTCGATGCCCAGCTTGCCGAGGCGCGACGCGATCAGGTCGAGGTCCGCTTTTTTTTCCGGGTCCACGTAATCGCGCGACGAGCCGATGAGCGTGCCGCCTTTCGCGGGATCGAGTTCGGGAATTTCCTGATAGAGCGGATTGAGCAAAACGTGCGGCACGCGCGGATTAAACAGGCTGTTGAAACCTTTGATGAGGCCGACAATCTCAACTTTCAATTGGTTCGCGCGCGTGACGGCGCCGGCGATGGTTGCGTTCAAAGCCGGCGTGTCGCCGCCCGCCGTTAAAATGCCGATGCGTTTCATAATGGTTGATGGGCGAACAAGGCGGATTGGATTTTTTTCAAAGCCGCCTTTTTTCCGGCGGCGGAAACCTTGCCGCCCGCAAGATTATTGCCGCCGCGAATGACTTTTTTTCCGGCGATTTCCACCAGCTTCACGGTCTTGGTTTCGCCGGGTTCAAACCGCACGGCCGTGCCGGCGGGAATATCGAGCCGTTTGCCATACGCCACGCCGCGATCAAACTGCAGCGAAGCATTCGTCTCAATGAAATGATAATGGCTGCCGACTTGCACGGGCCGGTCGCCGAGATTGGTCACGGGAATTTCAGCGGTGGCGCGACCGCGGTTGAGTTCGATTTCGCCGTCGAGAATTTCGGTTGCCCCCGGCATCGGCGCATCGGCGGCCGGTTTAAAAATGGAAATATCCGGCACCGGCAAAAAACTTCCGTGCAAGGCCAGCACGAGGTTTCCATTTTCGCTGGCGATGGGATGATGCACCGTGACAAGCTTTGAACCGTCGGCAAAAGTGCCTTCGACCTGCACGTCGTAAATCATTTCCGGCACGCCGGCCATGACTTGATTTCGTCCAAGCAACTGCCGGCCCACATTCATCAGTTCGGCCACCCGCTTGCCATCGCGGATGAATTCCAGCAGGACGGTCGCGATCAGCGCCACGGCTTCGGGATGGTTCAAGCGCAGGCCGCGGGCGAGTCGTTTTTGCGCAAGAAAACCCGCCTGGTGCAGCATCAGTTTGTCGAGTTCGCGCGGAGACAAGTGCATGAAATTATTTCACCATTTGCGCGCCCACGGGTCGTCGCCGAGCAGCGCGGCAGCAAATTTAAGATGATGATGCAACTGTTGGCCGACGACTTCAACACTTTCACCCGCGAGGCGCAGCACCGCGCCATGGCGAACCGGACTCGCGCTGCAAATCAAATTCGCGCCGCGCGTGACCGGGCGGGTCGAAATCTCCGCCAGCAAATTGGCCGCGGCATTTTGCAGCGGCTCGCCGGCCAGCAGCAAAAGCGCATGACAATTGAAGCGGCCGGTGACGTGCGTCGATGCGAGCGCGCCATCCGCTGAATTCAGCGAAATGGCATCCACAAAAATCCTTTCGCCGGAAACAAACACATCGTTGCGGCTTTGCAAATGGTTGAAGGCCCAGCGTTCGCCGCGCGCGGCGCGACCGGAGCTGAACCAGTCCACGAGCACCAAACCCGCGCCCGCGGCCAGGTGAAACTCCTGACGTTGCGCGTAGGCCGAATCGGCAAACGCCTGCACGGGATCCGGCGCAAAAACGAGCAGCGAATTGGCTTCGAGCCGGGCGGAAGTTTGGTGCGAACACGGCCGGCGCGACGGATTGCGATAGATTTTGGTGGAGGCTTGCGTGCCCAAAAAACAGCGCGCGGCCGCGCCGATATTCAAATCTATCCGCGTCTGGTCGCCGGCAACCAAGCCGCCGCCGAAACTGCTGGCGCACGCCCACACGCTGGCGCCGCGTGATTTGGGAATCAGCATTTTCAGCGGGCTGGCCGATTCCGTCGAGGTAACCGTGCTTTGGCCGGAAACAATTTGCACCTTCAAATGCGCGTGGCCGCGCGGGGCGCGCGCCGGCTCCAAGTTGGTCACGGGCATGATCATTTATTTTTCCGGCCGAGTTACCGCAAGTTAAACGGTCAGGTGTTTTTTGACAATGTCGTCGTTCAGGTGTGCGATCGGTCCCTCGGCCACGACGGTGCCGCGATCCATGATGTAAAAACTGTCGCCGACGGCCAGGCAGAAATCGAGGTATTGTTCGACGAGCAGGATGCTGATTTTGCCTTCCTTTTTGATTTTTACCAGCGTGTCGCCAATGAGGTCAATGATGTTCGGCTGGATGCCTTCGGTCGGTTCGTCGAGGATCAAAATTTTCGGATCGGTGAGCAGCGCGCGGGCGATGGCGAGCTGTTGCTGCTGGCCGCCGCTCAAGACGCCGCCTTTGCGCGGAAGAAATTCTTTCAAGATCGGAAATAATTCCAGCACGCGCTCGACCTGGCCGTTCGCTTTTGTGCCGTGAACGACGAGGCTGATTTTCAAATTTTCCCAGACCGTCAGGTGCGGAAAAATATCGCGGCCCTGCGGCACATAACCGATGCCGAGCCGCGCACGCTGGTCGGGCGGCAAACCGGCGAGTTCGGTGCCGGCGAGATTCACTGAGCCGCCGTCAGGCTTCACGAGACCCACAATGGTTTTAAGCGTGGTGGTTTTGCCGACGCCATTGCGGCCCATCAGGCAAACCAGGCTACGCTCGGGAATGGTCAAGTTCACGCCGCGCAAAATCCGCGAACCATCGTAGCTGACATTGATGTTGGAAAGCGAAAGCATGGCGGCTTAATTTTTCTTTTTGCGGCCGAGATAAACCTCTTTGACGCGTTCGTCATTTTGCACTTCGTCCACGGTGCCTTCGCACAGCACATGGCCTTGATGCAGCACGGTGACTTTGCGGGCGATCTGGCGGACAAACGTCATGTCATGCTCGATCACAATGATGCTGTGCTTGCCTTCGAGGCTCAACAGCAGCTCGCCGGTCTTGTGCGTTTCCTCGTCAGTCATGCCCGCCGCAGGTTCGTCCACGAGCAGCAGCTTCGGGTCTTGCGCGAGCAGCATCCCGATTTCCAGCCATTGCTTTTGACCGTGACTCAACAATCCCGCCTTCGACTCGGCCTTGTGTTCGAGGCCGATTTTTTTGAGAATTTCAAAAATCCGATCGCGGCGTTCCGGTGTGACGCGGGAAAACAAGGTCGTCCACACGCTGCGGCTGCCATGCAGCGAGAGCCAGATATTTTCAAAAACCGTGTGGTCAATGTAAACCGATGGCGTCTGAAATTTCCGGCCGATGCCGAGCTGGTTGATCTGCGCCTCGTTCAAGCGCGTCAGGTCGGTGTCGCGGCCAAATTCAATTTTCCCGCTGTCCGGCTTCGTGCGGCCCGTGATGAGGTCGAGCATGGAACTTTTGCCCGCGCCGTTCGGACCAATGATCACGCGCAGTTCGCCTTCGTCCATGTAAAGTGTGAGATCCGAAATGGCCTTGAAACCCTCGAACGATTTGTTGACCTCTTCGAGCAGCAAAACGAATTCTTGTTTGGGCGGCGGGATGCTCATTCCGGTTTGGACAAGGGTTTTCCTGGTGCGGGCATGGCGATGGCTTCCGCCGTCTGATCGGAATTTATTTTCTCCGGGAAAAATTTCTTTTTCATCGCGCGTAATTGTGCGGGCAAACCAACAATGCCTTTGGGCATGAACAATGTTACCAGAATAAACAGGGAGCCCAAAAAGAGCAGCCAGAGATCGGGATACGCGCGCGTCGCCCAGCTTTTCATCGCGTTCACGGCAAACGCGCCGATGACCGGGCCGATCAACGTGCCGCGGCCGCCGACCGCACACCAGACGACGGCCTCCAAAGATTTGTCCGGGGTCATCTCGCTCGGATTGATGATGCCGACTTGCGGGACGTAAAGCGCGCCGGCCAACCCCGCGATAATGGCGGCGAGAACAAAAACGAACAGTTTAAAATTCGCCGTCGCATAACCGGAAAACAACACGCGGTTTTCACTGTCGCGAATGGCGCGCTGCACCTTGCCAAATTTTGTCGCCGTGAGCCATTTGCAGAGCGCATAGGTCGCGAGCAATAACAGGACGGTGCACAGATAGAGTCCGCGCTGGGTGGCGGGCGTGCGCAGATCGCAGCCGGCCAGAAATTTAAAATCAGTGAAGCCGTTGTTGCCGCCCATAAGCAAATCATTGCGGAAAAATAAAAGACAGCCGGCGTAAGTGAGGGCTTGCGTCAATATGGAAAAATAGACACCGCGAATTCGCGAGCGAAAGGCCAGAAACCCGAACACCAGCGAAACCATCGCCGGCAGAAATACCACCATGAAAATGGAAAACGCAAAACTCGAAAATGGTTTCCAAAACGTCGGCAATTTACTCCAGCCGAGAAAAACCAAAAAGTCGGGAATGGGCTGATGATACTGGCCGAGATCGCCGATCATGCGCATCAAATGCATGCCCATCATATAGCCGCCAAGCGCAAAAAAAAGGCACTGGCCAAGACTTAACAATCCGGTATAGCCCCACAACAAATCCACGCTGATGGCGACGATGCCGTAGCAAAGATATTTGCCATAGACGTTGATGGTGAAATTGCTGACGTGCAGCCAGCTTTCCGGCGCGGTGAACGCGTTCAGCCCGGGCAAAATCACCAGCAAGATCAAAGTGGCCGCCGCCACGATCCACAGTTCCCATTGTATTTTTTTGCCTTGCATGATTTCAATCGAGACTGCGGCTGCGGATCGAGAAAAGTCCGCCGGGCTTCCATTGCAGAAACAAAATGATGGCGGTCAGCACGATGATTTTGCCCATGACGGGCGAGCCGAGTAGTTGTTGCAAGACTTGATCTGCAGTGCCGATGCCGATCGCAGAATAGACTGTGCCGATGATGCTGCCGACGCCACCAACGACCACAGTCATGAAACTATCCACGATATAACTCTGGCCGAGACTTGGGCCCACGTTGCCGATCTGCGAAAGAAAAGCGCCGGCCAAACCTGCGAGACCGGAACCGAAGGCAAAAGTCATCATGTTCACGCGCGTCGTGCGCACGCCCATGCACGCGGCCATCGCGCGGTTTTGCATCACGGCGCGAATGAGCAAGCCGAGCGGTGTTTTCGACAACAGCAGCCAGGTGCCGATCACAATCAGGATCGCGAAGCCGATGACAAAGACGCGATTATAGCCAAAAGAAACGTCGTTGATGGCAAAATGACCGAGCAGCCAGGAAGGCGAATTGACTTGCACGTTGTTCGCGCCAAATACCATGCGGAATAATTGTTGCAGCACCAGCGACACACCCCAAGTTGCGAGCAACGATTCCAACGGACGGCGATATAAAAATTGTATCACCGCACGTTCCAAAACCAATCCCACGACCGCCGCCATGACGAAGCTCAGAGGAATGGCAAAAATAAAATAGCTTTGATAGAACCAGCCGGTGGCGTTCAGGCCGGGCAGATGCAGTCCGAAGCCAAGCTGATGTCCGCCGACATTGAACGGCAGCGTCACGGCAAACGCAAAGCCGGAGCCAAAAATATTTTGCACGACATACGTGGTGTAAGCGCCGACCGCGATCATTTCGCCGTGCGCCATGTTGATGACGCCCATCAGCCCAAAGGTGATGGCCAGTCCAAGTGCGACGATCAGCAGAATGGAACCTAGACTGATGCCGCGAAAAATCGTGCCGAAAAAATTCACCCACCAAATATGCTCCTGAATGGAACTGACGGCGATTTTGGCAGCGGCAGTCACTTTGGGATCCCCTTTGGAATCGGCCAGTTTTTGGAGGTCTTCCAAGTTGCCGATCGAACCCATGGCCGCTAATTGATTAACCGCGGCAACTTGGACGGCGGGATCGCTGTCGCCAAGTTGCAATGATGCGATCCCTTCGTGGATGGCTTTTTTTACCCGCTCATCGGTTTCTTTGGTCAGGCGGTTTTGTAAAATTGGAACATACGACTCGCGTTGTGAATTGCCGATTTTGGTGACGGCCGACCAGCGGGCGTCCGGATCGGGATTGGCCAGGGCAAGCGTGTCGATGGACTGTTGAATGGCGGCGCGCAAATGCATGTCCGTGTCCACGGAATTTAAATCACTGTCCCCAAAGCGCAGTTCTTTGCCGGCATTGTCCTTGACTGGCAGTCCATCCAATATGCGAATCGCGCGGGCTTTGCCATCGGCGTCCTGCTGGTCTTCGAGCAGCACCGGGATTTTGGAGCCATCGGCCGGAGAGTAAATATAAATTCCCCCACGCGTCCAAGCCTGCAGCGTATCGCTGACCGTTTTTGAACCGGTGTCGCCCAAATCATTGATCCATTTCCGCTGGTCATCGCCGCTGCTCAAAATAGTTTGAACCAGTTGCTGGCGGACCAGAGCATCGTCAGCGGGTGGATTGGCCGCCGCCGCTTGATTGCCAGGCAGTGCAAAAAATATTCCAACTAGAATTTTTAAAAGAAATTTCATCAAGTTAAAAAAGGAGCGGAGCTTTGGCCCCGCTCCTTTTATGTTTTTACAACAAACAAACGGAGGATTTGTTACACCGACATTTATTTGGCCGCCGCGAGCTTCTCGTCGAGCCCCTTCAACAGGAACGGTTCGCCATAGACTTGATCAAAGGTTTTGAGAATCTTGAACTGGCCATTGGCCTTGGTCTCGCCAATATAAACATTTTTCGTGGCATGATGATTGGCTTGCATGGTAATCTTGCCGCCAGGACCGTTGAAACTGATGTCGCCGGATTCCAAAACCTTGCGCACGGCATCCACGTCAAACGTGCCGGCTTTTTCCACGGCCTCCTTCCAGAGATACACGCCGTCGTAAGAAAGCACCATCGGACTATCCACCGCACGTTTTTCCTTGATCACGCCGGGATAATTTTCGGTGGTCAACCAGGCATCCCAGTTTTTCAAAAAGGCTTTGTTTTCGGGCGTCTTCAGCGACATGAAATAAGTCCAGCAACCGAGCTCGCCCACCATGTCCTTGGTGGGCATGCTGCGCAATTCGTCTTCCGCGAGACTGAACGAAACCACTGGGCAATCGGACGGTGACAAACCGGCGGCGACGATTTCCTTGAAGAACGGCACGTTCGAATCGCCGTTGATCGTGTTGATCACGCAGGCATCGCCACTGGCGGCAAACTGCTTGATTTCGGCCACGATTTGTTGAAAATCGGTGTGACCAAACGGAACATACTTGCCGGCGGAGATTACCTTGCCATCTGCATCTTTGCGGAAGCCACCGCCGATATTTTCGGCGGGAATGCCGTGCAAGAGCAGATATTTATATAAAATTAAGTCGGTAGTCTGCGGATAGACATAGTCGGTGCCGATGAGGTAGAATTTTTTCTTGCCTTGAGCCAAGAGATAGTCAACCGCTGGCGTCGCCTGTTGATTGACGGCTTCGGCGGTGTAAAAAATGTTTTTGGACAATTCTTCACCTTCGTATTGCACAGGATAGAATAACATTCCGTTGTCTTTTTCAAAAACCGGGAGCACGGATTTGCGGCTGACCGAAGTCCAGCAGCCGAACGTGGCGGCCACCTTGTCTTCTTCGAGGAGTTGTTTGGCTTTTTCCGCGAACAGCGGCCAGTTGGATGCGCCGTCAACTATGACCGGTTCAATCTTATAAGACTTATCGCCGACCTTGACGCCACCAGCACCGTTTATCTCGTCCATGGCGAACAAGATGACGTCGCGCAAAGAGGTTTCGCTGATGGCCATGGTTCCACTCAAGGAGTGTAATATGCCTACTTTGACGGTGTCTTCCGCCAAGGCATGCGAGGTCGTGTTCAGCGCGACCGCCAGCGCCATTAATTTGAATAGATTTTTTTTCATAACATTAAATTAAGATTAAAGATTGAATAAGTTGGTTCATTTAAATCAGCTTAGAACAGATAAGAGACGCCGCAGCCGATGATAATACGATCTTTCTTTCCGTCCGGGTCCAGACCGCCGGAATAAGAGGTATAGTCATAGCGAATTTCCGGCTGAATTTTCAGATTGGGAACCGGCTTGTAATTAAGGGTCAGCGTTATGCTGCCCAAACTGCCGTCGGAATCAGTCGAGAAAGGCAGAGCGCTGCCGGCCGGAAGACCAGGAATAGGACGCACCGAGGGTCCGAGGGCGCCGTCGCGATTATCTATAAAGTCGGCCCGGAAGGCTAACCCGACCTTGGAGGTGAAGTCATACCAAACCCAGCCGCCGACGGACCAAAGATCGCTGGCATTGGCCGGCGTGCTAAAGTTGAAATAATCCACCTCGAAACCCGTGCCAAGTTTGCTGGTAAATTGGTAGCCGCCGATCGTTGACGCGCCGGAAGTCGTGCCGCCGGGAGCCGCCGTGCTCTCATACCATCCAATCAGGTTGATCCAAAGATCCTTGATCGGTTTAAAGTTCAGGCTGCCACTGAAAGCTTTCCCCTGGTTGTTATCCACGGGGCCGGAAAACAGTCCGTTGTCCACCCGCAACGTCAGCCCAATCTTGTCCGTAAAATTATATGTGCCTTGAATGCCGGCCGAAGGACCGTTGCCGGTGAACCACCATTGGTTGCCTTGCGAGAAATTGGGGTTGGCCGCGCCGCCGTCGCCGGATTCCCAGTTCAATAACGAAATCAATTCGCCGGCCTTGATGTCCAGGCCGGTGCCGATGGGCACATTCAATTCCACGTAAGCTTCCCGCAAATCATTGAAGCTGGTGTTGCTGCCCACGCCATTCGCGCCGCCCGAATTTAAATCAGGAGCGTCGTCGCCAAACAACAAGGACGCTTGGAAACCGGCGTCCCACTTGTCGGACGACACTGGTTTGCTAGCGATCGTCAGTTTAAATTTATTCAGGGAAAATGAATTGTCCTTCGTATCCCAAAGATACGCGTCATCGTAACCCGACGATGGGCGGCGCGTGTTGTAAAAATACGAGGCCTGCACAAAGCCGCTGACCGTCAAATCATCCATGGCCGAGACCAGCTTGGGCGCGGGCGAACCGCTGGGAATCAAACCCTCTTTTTGCGCCAACTGTTCCAATGCCGTCACGCGCGCCTGCAAGTCTTGATTTTCCTTGGCCAGAGTGGCCGCATCCTGCGCCAGCGCGAGGCTGGTGGCCCCGCCCAAGAAAAGGCCGCCGACACAAAGCCGGCGAGAAAGAGTCTTTTTGGTTTGAAGGGATTTTTTCATGAGTTGGTTAATTGGGATTTTGTTTTTCTGTTTTTATTTTTGGTTTACTTGGTTCTTTCAAATTTTCCATCCAGTCGGCGGACAAGGCTTGGCGTCTTTAATGCTCTGTTGATTTTTGAACGCTGTTTTTGGATTCCGTCCTGTCCGATCGTGAATTTAGCATTCACGATGCCAGAGGTTGGCGGAGCCGGGATTAATCGTTCTGAAATGATTTCACAATCATTGTGAGTAAATCGCACATATGAATGAATCGCTTAACAGCAGACAGTTGAAAGCGTTTGTGGTGCTGGCCAAAACCGGCAGTTATACCAAAACCGCGCAGGAGCTCTTCGTCACGCATTCGGCCATTTGCCATGCGATGCGTGAGCTTGAAGCGGATGTGGGGTGTCGCCTTTTTGCCAAAGTGGGCAAACATATTGCCCTGACCGAGGCGGGCGAGGCGTTATTGTCCCACGCCTTGCGCGCGCTCGCGGAATTGGATCAAGCCCGCCAGACGTTGACTTATTTGAATAAATGGGGAACCCGGCGTTTGCGGGTGGCGGCCGATGCAATTTTTCTTTCGGTTTTTCTGACGCCCGTCTTGTTGAAGTTCCACAAGGAATCGCCAAACATCTTGCTGCAAATCGAATCGTCGGAGGCCAATGATTCGCTCAACCGGCTGGAAAAGAATGAGGTTGATATTGTTCTGACCGAAAAGCCGTTGAACAATGACGCCGTCGATTTTTATCCACTGTTGACCGATCAGTTCCATCTCATCGTTAAATCCGGGCATCCGCTCGCCGCCAAAAATGGCGCGCTGGCCGATGAATTTGGCAAATATCCCTGTTTCTTGATCAAGGATTCCAGTCAACGCGTGAAACAAGTGGAGGATTTTTTACTGAAACAAAAAATCCAACTGAACCTCCTGGGAGAAATTGAGAATCTGGGGACCATCAAGGAATTGGTGAAGCGCACGCTGGCCATAAGTTTCTTGCCACGCTGGAGCATTGCCAAGGAACTGGAAAATCATTCGGTGGTTTCCCTGCCTTACGGGCGAAAAGTGTTTGAGCGCACGTGGGGCTTCGTGTGTTCCCGCAGCCGACCGCTCAACCTGACGGGTTCCACCTTGCTGAAACTGTCGCGGAAGCACGTCGCGGAGGCGGAATTAAAAGCGCAAGATGTCGTCAAGGTGGGCGTGCTGCATTCATTGAGCGGCACCATGGCCATAAGCGAAACTTCATTGCGGGATGTGCTGTTGTTTGCGTTTGATGAAATAAACAATGCCGGCGGCATCAAAGTGGGCGACCGAGCCTACAAGATTGATCCAGTGATTGTTGACGGCGCGTCCAACTGGCCATTGTTCGCGGCCAAAGCCAAGGAACTGCTGGTGGAAGACAAGGTGGCGGTGACCTTTGGCTGCTGGACCTCGGTGAGCCGAAAATTCGTGCAGCCCGTTTTTGAAAAGGAGAACGGATTGCTGTTTTATCCCGTCCAATATGAAGGCGAAGAATTGTCCAAAAACATTTTCTACATCGCCGAAACCGTGAACCAGCAGGCCATTCCGGCGGTGGATTATCTCTTGGCCCAAGGCAAAAAAAAATTCCACCTGATCGGCACCGATTATGTTTATCCGCAAACCACGAATTTGATCCTCTATAAATATCTGCTTCTGCATGGCATTCCGGCGGAGAACATCGGTGGCGGTTTCCGGAAGGATGCGGATGGCCAGGTCATTTCCGCCGGCAAATACGTTCCGTTTGGCTATACGGATTTTTCGCCGATCATCGCCGACATCAAACGCTTTGCCGCCGCCGGTGACGCCTGCGTGATCAACACGATCAATGGCGATTCAAATGTTCATTTCTTCAAAAAAATTGTGGCCGCCGGTTTGACGTCGGCGGACTGTCCGGTGGTTTCCTTCAGTATCGCGGAAGATGAGTTGCGCAGTCTGCCCACCAAAAATCTGGTCGGTGAACTCGGTTGCTGGAGTTATTTCATGTCGCTCAAAACACCGGGCAATAAAACTTTTCTTAAAAATTGGTATAATTGGCTGAAAACCGAAAGCTATCCCGGCGTCATCAAGGAAAAACGCGCGGTGGACAGCCCGATTGTCCTTTCCTACAACGGCGTTTATCTGTGGAAGAAAGCGGTGGAAAAAGCCGGCACCTTCGATGTGGATGCGGTGCGCCATGTGCTCGAATCCGGTAATATCAGTTTCGAAGGTCCCGGCGGCAAAATCACCGTCCAAGCCAATCATCATTGCACCAAGAATGTTTACATCGGCGAAACCAAGGCCAACGGACAGTTCAAAATTTTGGAAACTTTCCCGCAGGTGGTGGGCGAACCGTTCATCGCCGAGCCTTTTCTTTTGAAAAGCCTGAACGAAAAAAAAATGGCCGGAAATTTCCCCGGCCGGGACCGGCGCCTGTGAGGCGGCGGCATTCCGGAAGCATCCCGCCCGCTTGCTGGCAACATGTTTTCAACTGAGCCCGCCGCCAGGTCGGTTGCGCGATTTTGAATTTTTTTAGCTTTTGATTTCTGGTGACAAAAGCAATCGGTTCGTAAAAAGAAAAAACCGGTTGCCCCTTTTGAAGCAACCGGTCAACAAGTCATCCGGCGGCCAAACTCGGCGCACCAAAAATCCTGTCGCTTTAAGGGAGGAATTTTTTGCGAGCGGCGACCAGCGTCAAGGCCGTTGCTCCCAGCGCCAGCGAGCTTGGCTCGGGCACGGTTACGATGAAAGCTTGGATGCCTTGGTTGCTGCTCATGGCGTATAAATCCTGTGACACGCTGCCATCAGCATTATCGGTCACGGCTCCCCAGGCTAGTTGGCCGGTGGCATTGGCGTTGGCGGTGAGTGTGCCGGTCGTGTTGTTGAGGCTCGTAATGTAAACCGGATTGTTCGGGTCCGTGTCGTTGTAGAGACTGACGTGCGAATCACCGGTGCTTTGCACGGCGAGCAACGCTTCCCCGCCCAGAAGGGTGTAGGCCAGCAAGCGGTCGGCGGTGGCACCGGCTGGGTCGGGAATCGTGGGGCTGCCCAGCAGCGTGCCGGTCGAGCCGGAAAAACTGGTGTTGCGGTAAAGACTGCTGCCTTGCGATCCGAGCACATGGCTGGAATCGGTGAAGGTGAGCCCCAGACGAAAATCACCCGCCGTCGGACCGGTCAAGCTGACAGCCGTCGCCGAGCCGAGCGTGGGGTTGATGATCGCATAACCGTTATTGCCGGCGACCGTCGGACTGTTCCCATAGCCGGAAGCAATCAACGTGGAACTGCCACTGCCCGTGACCGCGAGACTGTCACCGACGCGTGCGCCCGCCAAACCGCCGTTGCCAGAGTAAGCCACCGTCGGCGTCGCCGCATTATTGGCCCACGAATAAATTTTGTATGGGGTGGTGGTGGACTGGGTCGTTAAATTGTTCGCATAAATGGTGCCGTCCTGGCCCACCCCAATGGTATTGAGGGCGAATGTCCCGCCGGTGATGCCCGCGGTGTTCAGGGAGCCGATGTCGGCGCCCGTCAATGGATTCAGAATGCGCACCGCCGTGCCGCTGGCGCGGCTCACCAAATAAAGATCGCCGTTGCCGTAAGCCAGGCCGCGCTCGGTGCTGCCGGTGGTTAAATAAGTGTAACCGCCCGCGCCGGGTGCCAGCCACCCATTGGCACCAAAACTGGTCAGTGCGGTCATGGTCTGGGCCGAGGCTGTCCCGCCGAGCGCGCCGCCCAGCACGGCGGCACTGATTATTTTTGCGACGTAGTTCATGATAGTTGTTAATTTTTCTGATTGGGGTCGAAATCGCGGCGTTCCTTCTCGCGCCGCTGACTCGCAACTAAGCCCCACATTAAATTTGCCGGCAACTCTGTCAAGGGATTTTGCGATTTTACAAAAAATAATTTTTCGCGCGTCCGCGGCCACGGCGGCACTCTGATTTGCCGCCCGGCCATCGCCTTCGGAATATTGTCCCGTTTGGGCAAGGACCGGGAAAATTTACTTCGAAAACCCTGCCTCAAAATTTTGGAGCGAACTTGCGCAACGTGAGATAAACGGCGAACGCCACCGCAAAACCGATGAACCACGCATAATTATAAAGGTGCGCCAGCGCGGGCGGAACTGTCTCCGCGTTTAGCAATTTTACGTTAATCAAAAATCCCGGCAGACTGGGAAGCGCCCCGATCACCAATGAAATCAAGGCAACCACGCTGACACCGTTCGTGAAACGATATTCGCCATCGGTTTGATAGAGCGCAGTCGCATTCAGTCTGCAGCGGCGGCACACAAAATAATCGGCGATCAAAATTCCACCGATGGGTCCGAGCAATGCGCTGTAAGCGATCAGCCAGGTGAAAATATAGCCGGTCGGATCGGCCACCAGTTTCCAAGGCATCATCAGCACGCCAATGATGCCGGTGATAAGCCCGCCGAGGCGGAAGGAAATTTTCTTCGGCGCGAGCTGCGCAAAATCATTCGCGGGCGAAACGACGTTCGCAGCGATGTTCGTGGCAAGCGTCGCCACGCACAGCGCCAGCATTGCGATGACGAGCACGAAGGGATTTTGAAAGCGCGTCAGCACTTCGACGGGATCCCAAATCGTTTGGCCAAAAATAATCGTGGTGGCCGACGTGACCGCCACGCCGATAAAGGCAAACAACGCCATCGTCGTTGGCAGGCCGAGCGTCTGGCCGATGACTTGGTCGCGCTGCGATTTGGCGTAGCGCGAGAAGTCGGGAATGTTCAACGAGAGCGTCGCCCAAAAGCCAACCATGCCGGTCAGCGCGGGAAAAAAGTAAGTCCAGAATTGTCCGGCTTTCGGCTGGCCGCGCGCGAAGGCTGATGGCTGCGATAAAATTGGTCCGAACCCGCCGGCTTTATTGTAGGCCCAATACAGCAGCGCCAAACCGAGCGCAATGAGCAGAGGTGCTTTGATGTTCAGCAGCCAGCGGATCGTTTCGATGCCGCGATAAACAACGAACAGGTTGACGCACCAGAAAAAAAGAAAACACAGAAATTGTCCGAAGGTGATGCCAAACCAATTGGTCGCTGGCAAAATATTGATGTGAAAAATCACCGCGCAAATTTTATAAATCGCCTCGCCGCCGATCCACGTTTGAATGCCAAACCAGCCGCACGCGACGAGCGCGCGGAGAATAGCCGGCACGTTCGCGCCCGTGGTGCCGAACGCGGCGCGGCAATAAACCGGAAACGGAATGCCGAATTTGGTTCCCGCGTGCGCGTTGAGAATCATCGGAATGAGCACGATGAGATTCGCGAGAAAAATGGTCAGCACGGCTTCCGACCAGTTCATGCCGCCGCTGATGAGCGAGGACGCGAGCATGTAAGTCGGGATACACGCGGCCATGGAAATCCACAGCGCCGCAAAACTCAACGCGCCCCATTTGCGGGCCGACGGCGGCACCGGCGCGAGGTCGGCGTTGAACAATCGGCTTTGCGTGAGATCCACTTCGACATCGGGAGCATTGGCCGTCAGACCTGAAGGAATGGAGTTCATTCGCTTCGGTCAAACGCCGATGTCCTCGTTCCACAACTGCGGTTTGGCCGCGATGAAATCTTTCATCATTTGAATGCACTCCGCATTCTGCAGCACTTCGACTTTCACACCGTTCGCGCGCAGATGTTCTTCGTCGCCCATGAAGGTGACGTTTTCACCGACGACAACGTGAGGAATTTTGTAGAGCTTGATGGCACCGGAACACATCGGACACGGCGACAGCGTCGTGTAAATCGTGCAGCGCTCATAAACCTTGGCCGGCAGACGACCGGCGTTTTCGAGCGCGTTCATCTCACCGTGATGAATCACGCTGCCGTGCTGCACGCGCTGGTTGTGGCCGCGCCCGATGATCCGGCCGTCGCACACGAGCACCGAGCCGATGGGAATGCCGCCGGCCGCCAGTCCTTTTTTCGCCTCATCAATCGCCGCTTGTAAAAATGGATCCATAAAATTTAAAAATGACTCGGTTTGCGTTGCAGAAATTTCCCGTGTCCATGTTTGCCGACGAATTTCCCATCGCGCACCGCAACCTGCCCGCGCACGGTGACGACGCTCGGTCGGCATTCGATTTTCCAGCCTTCAAACGCGCTGTAATCCACGTTCATAGACTGCGTCTTCACGGAAATTTTGCCGCGATGATTGGGATCGAACACCACGAGGTCGGCGTCTGCGCCGGGTTGGATCGTGCCTTTGCGCGGAAAGAGATCGAACAGCTTCGCGACCTGCGTGCTGGCGACGTTCACGAACGTATGCAGGTCAATCTTCCCCGCCTTCACGCCGTAGGTGTAAAGCAGCTTGATGCGTTCTTCGAGCGACGGAATGCCGTTGGGAATCCTGGTGAAATCATTTTTGCCCATCGGCTTCTGCGTCTTGAAATCGAACGGCGCGTGGTCGGTGGCGACGGTCTGCACGAGGCCGTCGCGCAGGCCGTTCCACAGAATTTCCTGGTTGCGCTTGTCGCGCAGCGGCGGCGACATAACAAATTTCGCGCCCTCAAACTTCGGCTTCTCGGCAAAAGTTTTGTCGAGCGTGAGATATTGGATGAGCGTCTCGACTGCTACGCGCACGCCGCGTTGACGCGCGGCAATTGCCTCGTCCAATGCTTCCTTGCAACTCAGGTGGACGATATAAGTCGCTGCACCGGTAAGCTCGGCAAAGGTCATCAAGTGGTGCACGCCCTCGGCCTCGACGCGCGGCGGACGGCTTTCGTGATGCTGGCCCGGATCGGTTTTGCCCGCAGCGAGCAATTCCTGGCACCGCTCCGTGATGAGCGTTTCATTTTCGCAATGCGCGGTGACGATGACGCCAAGTTTCTTCGCCAGTTTGAGCGTGCGATAAAGTTCCGTGTCATCAATTCCAAACGCACCTTTGTAGGCGAGAAAAACTTTGAACGAGCTGATGCCGCGCTTCACGATTTCGCGAAGCTGTTTTTCGGTCTTGTCGTCAAACTTCGTCACGCCCATGTGAAACGTGAAGTCGCACGCGGACTTGCCGACCGCTTGTTTCATCCACAACTCAAAGCCTTCCAGCGTATCGTCCTTGCGCGATGGACAGCACATCTCGATCAGCGTCGTCGTGCCGCCAACGAGCGCGGCTTCGCTGCCCGTGATGTAATCGTCCTTCGCCAGCGTGCCCATGAACGGCAGATAAATGTGGACATGCGGATCAATGAAACCGGGGAAAACAAATTTGCCCTTCGCATCAATCACTTCCACTCCTTTCGGCGGCACGATGTCGCGGTCAATGCGCGTGATGGTTTCGTTTTCGCAGAAGATGTCCGCGATGTAGCGCGAATCTGCGGTGACTATTTCGCCGTTCTTGATTAAGAGACTCATAATTTTTAGACAAAATTAAAAACTCACGTTGCGAAGCCAAAAAATAATCCTGCATAATTCTGTAAATTCTGTCTTTTATTTTTTCTCCGTATGCCAGATGTCGCCTTCGCCATAACTGAACCAGCGGCTCGTCGTGACTTTCTGCTGCGTGAAAAACTGCACGCCTTCGCGGCCTTGCATGTGCAGATCGCCGAAAAACGATTCGTTCCAGCCGTTGAACGGAAACCATGCCATCGAAGCTGGCACGCCGATGTTGATGCCGACCATGCCGCAATTGATGCGATGCTTGAATTCGCGCGCCGCCTTGCCGCTGCGTGTGAAAATCGAAGCGCCGTTGCCGTAAAACGATTTGTTCGCCAGCTCGATGGCCTTATCCAAATCGTCCATGTGCATCACGTTCAGCACCGGGCCGAAAATTTCTTCCTTCGCCACGGTGGTGCCGCTTTGAACGTGGTCGAGAATCGTCGCGCCGACGTAAAAACCATTCGGCGCTTCGCTGACTTTCACGCCGCGACCGTCGGCAGGAATTTTTGCGCCTTCCTTCACGCCGGCTTCGATCAATTCCAAAACGCGGTCGCGATGCTGGCGCGTGATGACCGCGCCCATGTCCGGCTGCGCTTCGCGATCGGTTGGGCCGACTTTTATTTTTCGCGTTGCATCAATCAAGGTTGGCAAAACACTTTTCTCCGCGCCGCCGACGATGACCGCCGTTGAACCCGCCATGCAGCGTTCGCCGGCGCAGCCGAACGCGGCTTCAATGACGCCGCGCGTGGAATTTTCCACGTCGGCATCGGGCATGATGATGACGTAATTTTTCGCGCCGCCATTGGACTGGACACGCTTGCCGTGTTTCGTGCCAGTCTCGTAAATGTAGCGCGCAATCGGCGTTGAGCCGACGAACGAAATAGCTTTCACTTTCGGATGCGTGAGCAGCGCGTCCACGACTTCGCGTCCACCATGAACGATGTTGAAGACGCCTTTCGGCAGGCCGGCTTTTTCCAGCAGCTTTGCAATTTTGATCGCCGTGAGCGGAACCTTTTCGCTCGGCTTGAGCACAAAAGTATTTCCGCACGCGATCGCAATCGGATACATCCACAGCGGAACCATCGCGGGAAAATTGAACGGCGTGATGCCGACGCAGACGCCGAGCGGCTGGCGGATCGCCTCGCAATCAATGCCGCGCGCGATGTTTTCCAAAACTTCGCCCATCAGCAGCGACGGCACGCCGAGCGCGAACTCGACGACTTCCATGCCGCGCTTCACGTCGCCGCGCGATTCGGCCAAAGTTTTTCCGTGCTCGCGCGTGTTGCTGCGGACGATTTCTTCAAAATTATCTTCGAGCAGCATTTTGAAGCGCGCAAGAATCCGCACTCGTTCAACCGGCGGCGTTTCCATCCACGCCGGGAACGCGGCGTGCGCGGCCTCGACGGCGGCATTCGCATCCGCGAGATTTCCGACCGGACATTCAGAAATCACTTCGCCGATGGACGGATTGAAAACCGGCGTGCGCCCGGTTTTGGATTCAAGCCATTCGCCGCCGATGAAATTGGGACACGGTTCAAGTTGAGCCATAAATAAATTTACCGCCGAGGCGTAGAATTTTTCAGACAGAATTAACAGAATTTTACAGATTTAAAATTTGGTTTCCGCGAATCGTTTTTAATTCGGCTAATTCTGTAAATTCCGCCTTCAGTTTTTTAACGCGCCAAGGCATCCGATTGCTTCACAAAATCGCTGCCGGTCCATTCGCCGTCAGCTTGAACCATTTTTTTGGCGGGCGCGGCGGCGGCGGCTTTTTGTGCCGCTTTGCGTTCGGTCTGGCGTTTCACCAGATCGGCGTGCGTGGTGAAATACGGCAGCGACTTGCCCTTGAAATCGGCGAGCGTTTCGAACTTGTGCTTGGCCATGAACGCGAGCAGTTCGTCGCACATCGGCTTCACGCATTCATAGCCGAACTTCATCACGCCGGTGCAGACTTGCACGGTGTCCGAGCCGAGCAAAATAAATTGCGCGGCGTCGTTGCCGCTCTCGATGCCGCCGAGACCGGAAAGCGAACGTCCGGGAAATTCCTTTTGAACCATCGTCGCGATTTCCATGACCATGCGCAGCGCAATCGGTTTCACGGCCTTCGACGAATAACCGCCGGGCGTCGTGTAACCTTCCACGCTCGGTTCGGGCCGCAGCGTTTCCAGATTCACGCCGACGACGCTGCGGATCGTGTTGATCGCCGCGAGTCCGGTCGCGCCGCCGCGCAACGCCGCGCGTGACGGGTCTTCGATGTGCGTGATGTTCGGCGTCATCTTCGCCCAGAACGGTTTCGTCGCGGCGCTTTTCACCCAGCCGCAAACTTCTTCGAGGATGCCCGGGTCCTGGCCCATCGCCGCGCCCATTTTGCGTTCCGGCAAACCGTGCGGGCAGGAAAAATTCAGTTCAAAGCCGTCCACGCCGGAAGCCTCGCAGCGCTTGACGAGTTCGATCCACGCGTCCTGATTGTATTCTTCCATGATGCTCGCGATGAGCACGCCGTCGGGATGCAGATTTTTGCATTTCTTAAATTCCTCCTCCCAAATCTTGAACGGCCGGTCGCTGATCAACTCAATATTTTCCCAGCCGATGACTTCACCGCTCGTCGCGAGCAATTTGCCGTAACGCGGCGTGACGTTGACGACTTTCGACGCGTCGAGCGAAACCGTTTTCGCGATGACCGCGCCCCAGCCTTCTTGAAAGGCTTTGCTGATGACATTGAGATTGGTTCCCGGCGGCCCGGATCCAATGATGAATGGATTCGGCAGTTTAAGTCCGTCAACAACGGTGGCTAAGGTCGGCATAATTTCGTTTTCCTTGTAACTTGTTTTTAATTTTTAACTCGCTTTCGCTGCATTGGCTACAATAATTTTGCACAAAGGATAAATTGCAGCGGCTCATGAATTCATCGCCGAACCCAAAACGCACCATTGCCGAACTGAAGGAACTTCGCACTTTCACCAGTGACGAAAACGGCGCGCAACGCGTCGCCTTCACGCCGATGTGGACAACGACGCGCGCGTGGCTGCGCGAAAAACTCGGCGGACTTCCTGTCGAAATGCACACGGACGCCGCCGGAAATTTTTGGGCAACCTTGCGTGGCGCTTCGGAAAAATCCCTGCTGATCGGTGGCCACATGGATTCTGTCCCGAACGGCGGCTGGCTCGACGGCTGCCTGAATGTTTTAGCGGGCGTGGAAATTTTGCGCCGCATCAATTCGGAATTTAATGGCCAGCCGCCGATCACAATCCGCTTAGTGGATTGGGCCGATGAAGAAGGCGCGCGGTTTGGCAAAAGTCTGTTCGGCTCGTCCGCATGTTCCGGCAATTTGAATCTGGACGAAGCGCGCGGCTTGAAAGATAAAAATGGAATCACTTTGCCCGACGCGCTAAAAGAAGTTGGTGTGGATTTCGAGCGTGTGAAAGATTCCGGCAAGGAACTGAAAAATGCCGCCGCGTATCTGGAATTGCACATCGAGCAAGGCCCGGTCTTGCTGGACTTGGATTTGCCGCTCGGCGCGGTGCTCGGAACTTTCGGTGTCGAGCGTCACGCCATCACGTTTCATGGTCAGGCCGCGCATTCCGGCAGCACGCCGATGAAGCGTCGCCAAGACGCGTTTCTCGCCGCCGCCAAAATGAGTTTGGAAATTTACAAGATTGCCGAACACAGCCACGGCGGCGTTTGCACCATTGGTTCCTGCACGACCAAACCGGGCATCGTCACCAGCGTCGTGGAGGAATGCCGTATTACGCTGGATCAACGGCACCTTGATGCCACGGCGCTGGCAAAAATGCTGCAGGAAGCGCGCGCCGCCAGCGAGCAATTTGCGCGCGAAGGCAACGTCCATGTCGCGTGGGAAAGACTTTGGCAGATCGCGCCGCGGCCGTTCAATAACGAACTCATTGCGCTGTGCGACGAAGCCATCCGCGAAACCTGCGGCCAGGTTCATCGCCTGCCGAGCGGACCATTGCATGACGCAGCCGAAGTCGCGGCCGCCGGCGTGCCGACCGTGATGATGTTCGTCCAAAGTCTCCACGGCATCAGCCACAACAAAATCGAGGACACGAAAGAGGAACACCTCAAACTCTGCGTCACCGCCTTTGACAAATTGACCGATAAGGCGATGCATTGGATTCAAGCGAGCCGCTGAAATTATGTCTGATGCCCTGGAATTTATTTTAAACGGCAAAACTGTTCGCGCGGAAAATCTTTCGCCGAACACCACGCTGCTGGAATTCTTGCGCGCCCACGGCTTGACCGGCGCGAAGGAAGGCTGTGCCGAGGGCGATTGCGGCGCGTGCTCGGTGGCGCTGGTTGAATCCGGCGCAAACGGCAAACCAACGTATCGCGCGGTGAACAGCTGCCTCATGCCGATCTGCCTGGTCGCGGGCCGCGAACTCGTGAGCGTCGAAGGGGTTGGCAACTCCGCGCTCCGCGCTCCGCACTCCGCCTTTTCCGGATTGCATCCCGTGCAACGCGCGATGGCCGAAGGCTACGGCTCCCAATGCGGCTATTGCACGCCGGGTTTTATCTGCTCGCTGTTTGAGGGTTACTATCGCGATGATTTGAAAACCGATGCGGACCTCGACGAGCAGCTCGCGGGAAATCTTTGCCGTTGCACCGGCTATCGGCCGATTCGGGACGCGGCGTTAAACGCGTTTGCATGCCAAAAGCGCAATACGGAGCGCGGCATCAAAGACGAATTTGCCGAGCGTTTGAAAAGTGCCGATCCAAAACTTGGTGCGGCAAGTTTCGCGAATGCGGGAGAAAATTTTTTCCGCCCGCTGTCGCTTCGGGAGGTGTTTCAACGGCTCAAAGAAAATCCCGACGCCAAACTGATCGCCGGCGCAACGGAATTGGGATTGGCCATCACGAAACGATTCAAAAAATTTGCCACATTGATTTCGACGGAAGCCGTGGCGGAATTGAAAAGCGTCGCCGGCACGCGAGACGAATTTCGAATTGGCGCCGCCGTCACGCTCACGGAAATCGAGGACAAACTTGGCGCGGAATTTCCGGCGCTTGGCGACATGCTGCGCGTGTTCGGCTCGCGTCAAATCCGCAATCGCGCCACGATGGGCGGCAACCTCGTCACCGCCTCGCCCATCGGGGACAGCGCCCCGGTGCTGCTCGCGCTCGACGCAAAAATAATTCTGGCCTCCGCCACGGGCGAGCGGGTTTTGCCCATCAACGATTTTTTTGTCGCCTATCGCACAACCGCGCTGCGGCCGGAAGAAATTCTTAAAACGATTTTGATTCCGCGCGGCGTTTCCGCGCCGCAGCTTACGCGGCGATCCGCCTGGTTCAAGGTTTCGAAGCGGCGGGAAATGGACATCAGCACGGTCGCGGCCGCTTTTGTGGTGGATTTGGACGAGCAAAAAATGGTCCGCCACGTCCGTCTGGCATTTGGCGGCGTGGCCGCCCTGCCTTCGCGCGCCCGGAAAACCGAAGCCGCCCTGCGCGGAAAAATCTGGAGCCAAGAAACGGTTCAAAGCGTTTTGCCGGTCTTGGAAAAAGAGTTCCTGCCGATTTCCGATGTGCGCGGCTCGGCCGAATATCGCCGCGGCCTTATCACCAGCTTGCTCGAGAAATTTTTTGATGCGGAGTTGATCAAGCCGAATCGACACACAAACCATGGCGAATTAATTCAGAACAGATTTGCCGCTGCGGCCACAAAAGCGCCGCCGCACGAAAGCGCGCACAAGCATGTTACCGGCGAGGCGATTTACACGGATGATTTTGGCGCGCGCAAAAAAATGCTCGAGGTCTGGCCGGTCTGCGCGCCGCACGCGCGGGCAAGAATTTTGCGCCGCGACATTTCTCCCGCGAAAACGATGCCGGGAATTGCCGCCGTTCTATTGGCGGAAGACGTGCCGGGCTTGAATGATGTCGGCGCGGTGCGGCACGATGAAGTCTTGCTCGCCGACAAAGAAGTTTTTTTTCACGGCCAGATCATCGCGCTCGTTGTGGGCGAAACGCCGGAGGCCTGCCGCAATGCCGCCGCAAAAATAATGGTCGAATACGAACCGCTCGCGCCGATTTTGAAAATCGCGGACGCGGTCGCGCAAAACAGTTTTCACACGGAACCGAATTTCATCCGGCGCGGCGAAATCAATTCCGCGTTGCAAAATTCACCGCAAATTTTGGAGGGCGAATTTCATCTCGCCGGCCAGGAACATTTTTATTTGGAAATGCAGGCGGCGTGCGCGGAACCGGGCGAGGACGGCGCGATGTTCGTGACTTCTTCGACGCAGCATCCGTCGGAAGTGCAGCACATCGTCGCGCATTTGCTGCACGTGCCGGTGAATCATGTCGTCGTGCAAAGCCCGCGCATGGGCGGCGGTTTCGGCGGCAAGGAAACGCAGGCGGCAACGTTCGCGGCGCTCGCGGCTTTGGCAGCGGCGAAGACAAATCGTCCCGTGCGCGTGCGCGTGAATCGCGACCTCGACATGATGCTGACGGGCAAACGGCATCCGTTTCTGGCGAAATTCAAAATTGGTTTCAACGGCGACGGCGATCTGCTCGCGGCAAAAATCGAACTTATTTCCAACGGCGGCTGGTCGCTGGATTTGTCCATGCCCGTCACGGATCGCGCGGTGTTTCATCTGGATAATTCTTATTACATTCCCGCCGTTGAATTTTCCGGCCAAGTGGCGAAAACCAATCTCGCTTCAAACACGGCGTTTCGCGGTTTTGGCGGACCGCAGGGCATGCTGGTCATCGAGGAAATCATTGATCGCATCGCGCGCCGGCTCGGCAAAACGCCGGAAGAAATCCGCGAGCGCAATCTGTATCGCGGCAGCGGCGAGACGAACACGACACATTACGGTCAGGAAATCGAGGATAATCGCATCCAGCGCGTCTGGCAGGAATTGAAAACGAATGCCGAGTTTGAAATCCGTCGGAGAAAAATCAAAAGTTGGAATTTAAAAAATTTGAACTGCAAACGCGGCCTCGCGATGACGCCGGTAAAATTTGGCATTTCCTTCACGCTGACCCATCTGAACCAGGCGGGTGCGCTGGTGCTGATTTATCAGGACGGCACGGTGCAGGTGAATCACGGTGCGACGGAAATGGGCCAGGGCGTCCACACGAACATGGCGATGATCGCCGCGAAACAGCTCGGCACCTCGCTGGAAAAAATCCGCGTGATGCCGACGAGCACGGACAAAGTGCCCAACACTTCGGCGACGGCGGCTTCGTGCGGCACGGACTTGAACGGGTTTGCGGTGAAAAATGCGTGCGATATTTTGCGCGCGCGCCTCGCGCCCGTGGCGGCAAAACTTCTCGCGTTAAAAACGGGAACCGACATTTCGCCGGAAAAAATAATTTTTGCAGAGGATTTCGTTTTCGCCGCAGCCGATGTTGAAACAAAGATTCTGTTTGCCGACGTGGTGGTCGCCGCCTACCTCCAGCGCATCAGTTTGTCGGCCACGGGATTTTATCGCACGCCGGAAATTCATTACGATCGTGCCAAGGGCCAGGGCAAACCATTTCATTATTTTGCGGTCGGCGCGGCGGTCACGGAAGTCGAAGTGGATGGTTTTACTGGCATGATGAAAATTTTGCGCACGGATATTTTGCACGACGCAGGCGATTCTATAAATCCTGGCATCAACCTGGGCCAGATCGAGGGTGGCTTCGTGCAAGGCGCGGGCTGGCTCACGTGCGAGGAACTGGTCTGGAATGACGCGGGCGTTTTGCTGACGCACTCGCCGGACACTTACAAAATACCCGCGGTGGGCGACCGGCCAAAGGAATTCAATGTGCAGTTTTTAAAAAACGCGGCGCAGTCAAACACCATTCACGGCAGCAAGGCCGTGGGCGAACCGCCATTGATGCTGGCGATTTCCGTGCGCGAGGCGATCCGCGACGCGGTGGCCGCGTTTGGTCCGGGCAACAATGAAATTGCGCTCGCGTCGCCGGCCACGGGCGAGGCGATTTGGATGGCGATTCAAAAACAAACCGGAGCCAAGCCAAATTTTACGAATTTATAAAAATAATTTTATGCGGAACATTCAACAGAAACTGGCCATCGCCCGCGGCGAACAGCGCGGGGAACGGCTTTTCAAAAACGCCAATGTCGTAAACGTTTTCAGCGGCGAGATTCACAAAACAAATGTTGCGGTTGAAGACGGGCGCGTCGTTGGCTTCGGCGATTATGCCGCAAAAACAATTATTGACCTCAAAGGCGCGTATCTCGCGCCGAGCCTGATTGACGGGCATTTTCACGTGGAAAGTTCGATGCTCACGGCCCCGGAATTTGTCCGCGCCGTCGCGCCGCACGGCACGGGCGCCGTCGTGATCGACCCGCACGAATATGCGAACGTGCTCGGCCTCGACGGCATCCGCTACGTTTTGGAATCCACCAAAAATCTCGCGGTGGATTTTTTCATCATGCTGCCGAGTTGCGTGCCCGCAACGCATTTGGAAACCGCCGGGGCAAATCTGACGGCCGATGATTTGAAGCTGATGATGTCCGACGAGCGCGTCGCGGGCGTGGCCGAGCTGATGAATTTTCCCGGTGTCTTTCTGGGCGTCAAAAGCGAACTCGCCAAAATCGCCGCCGGCAAAGGCAAGTGCATTGACGGTCATGCGCCGGGTTTGCGCGGAAAAAATCTCAACGCCTATGCGCTGGCGGGCGTGCGCTCCGATCACGAATCGGTCGAGGTCGAGGAAGCGCGCGAAAAACTGCGGCTCGGCCTGCACATTCTTCTGCGCGAGGGCAGCACCGAACGGAACCTTGAACATTTATTGCCGCTCATCAACGCGCACAATTCGCAAAATTGTTCTTTCGCCACCGATGACAAACTGGCGGGCGACCTGGTCAGTGAAGGCCACATTGATCATTGCGTTCGCAAGTCCATCAAGCTGGGTTTGCCGCCGATCGCCGCGCTGCAAATCGCCACGATCAACCCGGCGCGGCATTATCGGCTGCACAATCTTGGCGCGATTGCGCCGCGTTACTGGGCGGATTTTATTGTGTTCGATGATTTGAAAAATTTTCAAGTTCGCCAGACTTATAAAAAGGGAATTCTCGTCGCGGAGAACGGAAAATTTCTCGGCAAATCGCCCGCAAAGATTTTCCTGCCGCGCAGCACCATGAATCTGCGGTATTCGCCGAAGGATTTTATCGTCAAATCAAAAGGCGCAAAGAAAATCAAAGTCATCGAGATCGTGCCGGAACAAATCGTCACCCAGACGGCCATTGTTTCGCCGAAAATTTTGAACGGTGAAATTGTCGCCGATCCGGCGCGGGATATTTTGAAACTGGTCGTGGTCGAGCGGCATCGCGCAACCGGCAACGTCGGCGTCGGCTTCGTGCGGGGGTTCAAGTTGAAAAGCGGCGCGATCGGCTCGACCGTCGCGCATGACGCGCACAACGTCATCGTCGCCGGCACGAATGACGCGGATATTTTGTTCGCGATCCAAGAATTGGAACGCTTGCAAGGCGGCCAGGTTTGCGTCGCGAATAAAAAAATAAAAGCCGAGTTGCCGTTGCCGATTGCCGGCCTCGTGACCGACCAACCGCTGCCGAGGGCAATGAAACTGATTGACGATTTGAACGCCGCGGCGCACGCGCTCGGCTGCGATCTCGCCGCGCCGTTCATGACGCTTTCGTTCCTGGCGCTATCGCCGATCCCTTCGCTAAAACTGACGGACCAAGGTTTGATTGACGCGACGAAACTGCAAAAAACCAGCTTGTTTGTTGATTGAAATGAGCCTCGCGTTTTCGCAACTCAATCAGTTTGGCCGCGCTGAATTTGTCCGCATCATCGGCCCGGTGTTCGAGCATTCGCCGTGGATTGCAGAATTGGCTTGGTTAAAAAAACCATTTTCCGATTTGCCAAATCTGCATCAAGCCCTTTGTGAAACCGTGAAAAATTCCGGCGTGGAACAGCAGCTTGCCTTGATTTGCGCGCACCCGGATTTGGTCGGGAAAATCGCCCTGGCCGGACAACTCACCAAAGAGTCATCGAACGAGCAAGCCGGCGCCGGATTGAATAAGCTGACAACGATGGAAATTGATTTGTTCCAAAAACAAAATTCCGCCTATAAAAATAAGTTCGGTTTTCCGTTTGTAATTTGCGCGCGATTAAACAAAAAGGAAGCGATCCTCGCCGGCTTTGAACGGCGGCTGAAAAATTCGCGCGAATCGGAAGTCAAAACAGCGCTTGAAGAAATTTTCAAAATCGCAGAACTTCGGCTGCGCGATTTGATGATTGATTGATTATGCCCGCCAAACTTAGCACGCATGTCCTCGACACCGCGCACGGCTGCCCGGCCGGCGGAATGAAAATCGAACTCTGGTCGCTGGACGGCGAGGATCGCACCCTGGTGATCACCGCCAAAACCAACGCGGATGGCCGCACGGAAACGCCGTTGCTGACCGCAGACGAAATGCAGGCGGGCCATTACGAAATTATTTTTTTCGTGGGCGATTATTTTGCGGCCAAATCGTCAGCGCTGCCGAAAATCCGTTTTCTCGACAAAGTTCCCGTCCGCTTCGGCATCGCCGATGCGGGCGCGGGCTATCATGTTCCCCTGCTCTGTTCACCATGGGCTTACTCGACTTATCGCGGCAGTTGATGCGGCGCTGTGACGAACTCGGCGCGATCAGCGACGAGCGCGGCCGGCTCACGCGCACATTTGCGTCGCCCGCGATGCGGCGCGCGAACCAACTCGTCGGCGCGTGGATGCGCGAGGCGGGATTGCAAGTTCACGAGGATGCCGCTTTCAATTTGATTGGCCGGCTGCCCGGCACAAACCGCGGCGCAAAAACTTTTCTGCTCGGCTCGCATCTCGACACCGTGCGCGACGCGGGGAAATATGACGGTCCGCTCGGCGTGCTCACTGCGATTGCTACCGTGCAACTGCTGCGCGAACGCGACGTGACATTGCCGCTCCATCTCGAGGTTGCCGGCTTCAGCGATGAAGAAGGCGTGCGTTATCAGACGACTTATCTCGGCAGCCGCGCACTGGCGGGAACTTTGACCGCCGCCGACTTGGCGCGGATTCAGGAAAAACAAATCGTCGAAGCGCGCAGAAAAAAAAATGAATTTCTGGGCTATGCGGAAGTTCACATCGAGCAGGGTCCGGTGCTGGAGAAAAATAATTTGCCGGTCGGCGTCGTCACCGCCATCGCGGGACAAAGCCGGTTGCGGGTGGAATTTCATGGCGTCGCCGGCCACGCGGGAACCGTGCCGATGAATTTGCGCCACGATGCGCTGGCTGGCGCGGCGGAACTTGTGCTGGCCGCAGAAGATTGCGGCGCGCTCGCGACCGTGGGCAAACTGGAAGTTGCCAATGGCGCGAGCAATGTGATTCCGGGAAATGTTTCGCTCACGCTGGATGTGCGCGATCAACAGGATGCGCGCCGAATCGCCGCGGTAAAAGCTCTGCAGACAAAGGCCAAAACCATTGCCCGGCAGCGCGGGCTAAAATTGATTTGGCAACCAGTGCACCAAACCGGTGCCGTGCAATGCGACAAAAAGCTGACGCAAATTTTTTCGAACGGTGTCGCGCAGAGCGGCTTGAAAGTTCTCACCCTTCCGAGCGGCGCAGGCCACGATGCCGCCGCGCTTTCGACGATTTGTCCGGTGGCGATGCTATTTGTCCGTTGCAAAGGCGGCGTCAGCCACAATCCCGCCGAATCAATCAAAACAGCGGACGTGGCGATCGCCATCGGCGTCCTAGCTGACTTCATTCAAACCCTCGTGAAGCGTTATGCCTGAATTTGATTTGCTCATCCGCGGGGCCGATCCATTTCCTGAAATCGGAATCGCGGACGGAAAAATTGTTTCGTTCGCGAACGGTTCAGCGCGCGAGGAAATTGACGCGACTGGCCTGCACGTTTTTCCGGGCGTGATTGACTCGCATGTCCACTTCAACGAACCCGGCCGCGCCGATTGGGAAGGCCTTGAAACTGGATCGCGCGCACTGGCGGCGGGCGGGGGCACACTTTTTTTTGACATGCCGCTGAATGCGCATCCGCCCACGTGCGACGCGGCGAGCTTCGATTTGAAACTGGTGGCCGCGCAAAAAAAATCGCTGACGGATTTTGCATTTTGGGGCGGGCTCGTGCCAGGCAACTTGGATAAAATGGCGGAACTCGCCGCGCGCGGCGTGATTGGTTTCAAGGCGTTCATGTCGAACAGCGGCATCGAAGATTTTTCCTGCGTGGACGACGCGACGTTGCGCGCAGGCATGAGGCGCGCGGCGCAGTTAAAATTACTGGTCGCCGTTCATGCCGAAAGTGAAACGCTCACGAGCCAGCTCGCGCGCGGAAAAATTTCTGCCGGGAAAATTTCCATCCGCGACTATTTGGATTCGCGTCCCGTCGTGGCGGAACTGGATGCCATCCGCCGCGCTGTTGATTTTGCAGGTGAAGCGGGCGGCGCGCTGCACATTGTTCATGTCAGTTCCGGCGCGGGCGTGGCGTTGGTGGCGGAGGCAAAAAAATCTGGCGTGGATGTGACGTGCGAAACGTGTCCGCACTATTTGGTTTTGACGGAGGCCGAGGCGGAAAAAATCGGCGCGCTCGCCAAATGCGCGCCCCCATTGCGATCCATTGAAGTTCAAGAAAATCTCTGGCAACAATTGCTCGCCGGAAATGTCGCGACGGTTGGCTCGGACCATTCGCCGTCGCCGCCGGAAATGAAGACGGATGAAAACTTTTTTAAAATTTGGGGCGGAATTTCCGGGATTCAACATACCTTGCCGTTGCTGATGACCGAAGGATTTGTGAATCGCGGCCTGTCGCTTTTGCTCATCGCCAATTTGGTTTCAACCAATGTGGCGAGTCGTTTCCGAATTCCGAACAAGGGCAAAATCGCCGTGGGCTTTGACGCGGATTTGGCCTTGGTGGGTTTGAAACAGCAATTCACCGTAGCCCGCGAGGATTTATTTTATCGTCACCGACAAAGCCCTTACGTTGGCCGCGCGTTGACAGGACGCGTCGTTCAGACCATCCTGCGCGGACAAACAATTTTCAAGGACGGCCAGTTTGTTTCGCCGCCAAAAGGTCGTCTCATAAAACCGCAACGCTGAAAAAATATGCCTGGATTATATGGCCACACGCGCACGATCGTGAACGAACGTTACGCGCTCATCACGCCGGACGGTTTCGTGCCGAGTGTTTTGCCCGGTTGGAAAAACGCGGTTGTCGTCGTCAATATTTCGCCGGTGATGAATGGCCCGCGTTTTGCGCAACTGCAAATCACGCTCGATGAAACGAGTCATGGCACGGGCAATGCCGGCACGCGGGAACATTTTTATTATGTGCTTGCTGGAAAATGCGTGGCGAAAATCGGCGCAAAAAAATTTGCCCTGACGGCAGGCAGTTACATTTTTGTTCCGCCGAAAACAAATTTCGAATTTGGTGACGCGACCAAGGATACGAAGCTGCTGGTTTTTCATAAAACTTTTGAACCGCTGGCGGGTGCGAAAAAAACAGGCGTTCTTGTCGGCCACGAAAACGACGTGCCCGGAAATCCGTTTTTGGGCAATGAAGACGCGCGTTTGCAAGTGTTGCTGCCTGATCAAAACGAATTTGACCTGGCCGTAAATATTTTCACTTATCAACCGGGGGCGACGCTGCCGTTCGTGGAGACGCACATCATGGAACACGGTTTGTTGATGCTGCGCGGGCAGGGAATTTATCGGCTGGGGAACGATTATCATCCCGTGCAAGCGGGCGATGTGATCTGGATGGCGAGCTATTGCCCGCAATGGTTCGTGGCGATGGGCAAAACGCCCGCGAGCTATATTTATTACAAGGACGTGAACCGTCCGCCACTGTGAAAATCTATCCGCAAAAAAAGGTCGCTCGCGTATGAATTTGTTTGTGGTAGATAAACTTCGCGTGCAACGCGAGATTGACCAGCTCGCGCTCATCACCGAAGCGGAACCGCCGGTCGTGACGCGCGTGCTTTTTTCCGAGGCGGATTTGCGCGGCCGCGCGTTCGTGAAAAATTTGTGCCGCGAAGCCGGGCTGCTTTTGCGCGCGGACGCCGTGGGAAATATTTTCGCCCGCTGGGAAGGCAGCGAAAAAGATTTGCCGGCGGTGGCGGCCGGCTCGCACATTGACGCGATTCCCAACGCGGGAAAATACGATGGTGTGGTCGGCGTGTTGGGCGCGATTGAGGCGATTCGCGCGCTGAAAAAATCTGGATTTCAGCCGCGGCGATCCATTGAATTGATTGTTTTCACGGCCGAAGAACCGACGCGTTTTGGCATTGGCTGTCTCGGCAGCCGCCTGCTCGGCGGCGTTTTGTCGCCGGAAAAAGCCGCCACTTTAAAAGACCGCGATGGTAAACATCTTGAGGCGTGGCGCGCGGATGGTCAGTGCAATGGTGATTTAAATTCAGTGATTCTCCCAAAAAATTCTTACGCCGCATTTGTGGAATTGCACATCGAGCAAGGGGCGGTTCTCGAAAAAGAAAATCTGGCCATCGGGATCGTGGAAAAAATCGCCGCGCCGAGTTCGCTGCGAATGCATTTGACCGGCGTGGGCGGTCACGCGGGCGCGATGCTGATGCCGGAACGCCACGATGCCGGTTTGGCGGGCGCGGAGATTGCCCTTGCCGTCGAACAGGCCGCGCTGGACAGCGGCAGCGCGGATACGGTCGGCACGACCGGTATTTTTCGCATCGAACCCGGGGCGGTGAACAGCGTGCCGTGCCGCGCGTATTTGGAAATTGATTTGCGCGACACGCAGGTGGCCACGCGAGACGCGGCGCTGGCGCAGATTGAAAATCGCGCGGCGGAAATCTGCCGACGGCGCGGAGTGGAACTAAAACTTGAGCGCGTGAATGTGGATCCGCCGGCGATCTGCGATGCCGCCTTGGTGCAATTGGTGGTCGAAGTTTGCGGCGAATTGAAAATTCCCTGCAAAAAAATGATCAGCCGCGCATATCATGATTCGTTGTTCATGGCGCAAATTTGTCCGACGACGATGATTTTTATTCCCTGTCGCGGCGGGGTGAGCCATCGCCCGGATGAATTTTCCTCGCCCGAACAAATTGCGGATGGAGTTCGGGTGCTGGCGCAGACCTTGTTTTCATTGACGCAGGCGAATTCCGGGGCGAGTTAACGCCGCTTGCCATCGTTTTCGCCGGCGAGCATTGACGTTTGGGTCACGGTCGGCCTAGAGTTGCGGCCAGTCAGTTCACCATGAAACGCATTTCTCATGTGCCGGGCGGCGAGGACGATGGCTTGGAGGTCACGCGTGAAACCATGCGGCGCGATTTGAACCGCGCCAACACGGCGGTCGGACTTATTCTCGTGGTGGTGCTGGCACTGGCCATCGCCGCGGCCATCGCCGGCACGCATGCGGCGCGCAATTTCGAACGCGCCCAAAAAGCCGAGGCCGCCAGCCGAGAGCGGTTGTGGAATTCTTATCTGGCTCAAGCTCGCGCCGTGCGGCTCACGCCCGAAGCCGGTCGTCGCGAAAAAGTTTTCAATGTCATCAGCAACGCCGCCGCCATCCGCAAAAATGACGCGCTGCGTTCCGAGGCGATGGCCAGCCTCGCATTGTCCGACATCGCCATCGAACAACCGCTGCGCCCGACGCCCCCGGGCGTTGAGCAGGTGGAAATGGATTCGGCTTTGGAACATTACGCCTTCGGCAATGCGACTGGAGATGTTTTTGTTTGCAGCATGAAAGACGGCACGTTGTTGCAAACCTTGTCGGCGCAAACGCTCGGCGCGGGGACACGCCAGCCCGTCCGCAGCGTGGTATTCAGTCCCGATGGCCGCAAACTGGCCGCACGTTTTTCCGGCGGCGCGATGGTGATTTGGGATTTGCAGTCGCAGGAACAACTCGTCGCTTCGGGCGTCGAAGCAACCAATCAATTGATCGCGGGCATTTCTTTTTGGCCGGAATCCGACAAAGTCAGTTTTGGCAACGCCGATGCCGACGGCGCGATCACCATTTTTGATTTCGCGACAAAAACCGAGGTCAGCTCGGCCATTCACGTCAGCACGCATCCGTTCCGGTTCCGGCCGGGCACGATGGAAGTGGCGGTCGCGGCGGAAAACCGCGTGAATTTTTTTTATTATCCCGATGAAACCTTGGTGCGCTCCGTCGAGGCGCCCACGCGCGTTTACACGCTGGCGTGGGCGCCGGATGGAATGCGGCTGGCTTTTTCCACGGAGGACGGAGACGTTTATCTTTGGAGCGAAGTCGGTGGCAGCGTGCGGATTTTGCGCGGACACAGCGAGCCGTGCATCCGGTTGACCTTCAGCCCGGATGGACGGCTGCTGGCTTCGGCATCGCGCGACGGCACCACGCGGCTCTGGGATGTGGACCAAGGCCAAAGCCTCGTGGTCGCGACTGAGGGTCTCGCCGATGTTTTTTCGCCGGACGGTCAGCGCATCGGCTTTTGGAAACCGTCGGTCGGTTACGGCATCTGGCGATTGGTGAACAGCGACAGTTATGAATTGCTCGTCTGTCCCAAAAGCGAAGGCGCCTTTTTGTCGGTGGACCTTTCACCGAGCGGCCGCTGGTGCATCGCCACGCAAAGCAAAGGCGTCCGCATCTGGGATTTGAAAAATCATTCCCGCGAAATTTTTATTCCCGGCACCGACCTGCAGTCGGCCCGCATCACTCCCGATGAAGATGCGCTGTATGTTTGCCGCCAAAAAAGCCTTGAACGCTGGCCGATCGAGATGGGTCTCGACGGAGTGAAAATTGATCCGGCGGCGGCGCAGGTCATCGCCATGTCCGATGGCGATGGCGCGCGCGCCATCGCGTTGAGCCTGGATGGGCACTGGGCGATGGTGGAATTAAGCGATCTGCGGCTGGCAATTTTGAATCTCACAAACACCGCGTCACCGATTTTTCTAGCGGAGAGTTCGCGCCAGACCAGCATGAGAACTCCGGGCAGCCCCACCGGCGCGGGCCGCTTTGGCATCAGCCCCGATGGCAAATGGGCGGTGACCGGCTTCGGCGTCGGCAGTTTTGATCATCCGATGGTCTGGGATGCGAAGACCGGAAAACTCGTGACCACCCTGCCCTTTGGCAGCGCCGTCGTGGCGTTCAGTCCGGATGGTCGCTGGCTCGGCACAGCCGGCACGGGCACCTTCGCCATCTGGTCCGTGGATGATTGGCAACCGCTCAACCGTTTTGATCGCGACGAAGCCGGTGTCACGCAAGGTTCCATGGCCTTCACGCGGGACAGCGATGAAATCGCGGTGACGCGCACGCGGCAGCTGGCGCAATTGCGCGCCGCGTTGACGAATGAACCGTTTGCCGACCTGATCGCGCCACAGCTTCAAAGCGTCAACAGCATCCGCATGGCTTTGGATGGCAGCATTCTGGTGACGGCAAGCGCGACCGACAAATTACAAGTCTGGCATCTCGATGTGTTGCGCGAAAAATTGGCCGCTTGGGATCTTGATTGGCGGATCGCACCAACAATTTCTCCGGCGGCAGCGAAAATCCCGCGCGATCACCGTGCGCCGGTGCAAATCACCTTTGCCGCAAGTCTGGCGGCATTTTTTCTCGCGGCCTTGTTCGCTCTCGCCAGCCTGCGCCGGCATCGCCAGGCCATCGCCGGCTATCTCGCGGCGGAAACCAAAGCGGCGCAACGCAATCGTCAATTGGAATTCGCCAAGATGGAGTTGATGCACAGCCAGAAAATGCAGGCGCTCGGCACGCTCGCCGCCGGCATCGCGCACGATTTTAACAATCTGCTTTCGGTCATCCGCATGTCCAGCAAACTGATCGGCCGGGAAACCAAAAATGATCCGGAGATTCAGGAAAATGTTGCGGACATCGAACAGGCCGTCATGCAAGGCAAGCACGTGGTCGGCTCCATGCTCGGCTACGCCCGCACGGAAAACGCCAGCGCCAGTCCGGCGGACATCAGCGCGGTCGTTGAAGACACCGTGTCCTTACTGAGCAAAGAATTTCTGAGCGGCATCACTTTGACATTGGAACTGGATCGCGCCGCGCCAAAAGTCAACGTCAGCCGCGGGCGGCTCGAACAAGTTTTGCTGAATCTAATCGTCAATGCCTCCGAAGCGATGCAAGGCAATGGCAAGCTGCTGATTTCTTCGCACAAACGAAATACTTTGCCGCCAAAACAATATTCCCTGCGGCCGGCGGAAGCGTTTAATTATATCGAACTGGCGGTCACCGATTCCGGGCCGGGGATCGCGCCCGAAAATTTTTTCCGTTTGTTCGAACCTTTCTTCACCACCAAACGCACGGGAACCAAAGCCGGGACCGGCTTGGGTCTGTCGCTGGTTTATTCCATCGCGCAACAAGACGGGCTGGGGTTGAGCGTGGAAAGCGAATTGGACAAAGGCGCGACGTTCAGCATCGTCGTGCCGGTGCAAACGGAAGACCGCCCTGTGCGCGAGACGCACAGTTTCCAAATCGGAAACGCGGTTTATTCTGGCAAAGATGACGGCAACTGAAAATGCGATGGCCTCGATTTTGATTGTCGAAGACGATCCCAAGCAGCTCAAGCTTTATGGCAAGGCGCTGCGCGGTTACCGGCTCACCTGCGTTTCCACCGGCCACGCCGCGATCAATGTCATCGGCCGCACCAAACCCGACCTGATCATTCTCGACAACATTTTGGACGCCGGCGAAAAAGGCCTCGAATTCCTGCCGAAGCTCAAAGCCGTCGCCGCGCACGTGCCCATCATCATGATCTCCGGCACGCTGCAAGTGCGCGAGAAACTTTCTGCGCTGCAAGGCCCGCGTTCGGCGCATTACATTTTGGAAAAACCGGTGGACTTGGATGAACTGGATCGCACCGTGGAAATCGCCTTGACCGAATGCGGTCTCGGCGAAACGGTGGCCGCGCTGCAATCCCTGGAACGCGCCGAGAAATTTGAAGCCACTGAACCCGACCGGCGTTTCACCGAAAGATTGGCGCGCCAGCATGAAATGATCAAACGCCTGCGGGCGACCAAAACCCGGCCAAATATTTCCAGCCTCGCGCGCGAGTTCAACGTCTCGCGCAAGACCATCATCCGCGATCTCCAAGATTTGATCCAACGCGGACAACTGGCCGAGGAAATTTATCCTGAATGGAATCAGGAAGTCGCCAACGAGGAATGATGCAATGACAAGGTGGGGAGGCATTCGGCGCGGAGCAATCCGCGCCGTTTTGCTTTTTATTTGATGGCCTCCTCATTTTTTCCGAATGCGAAAAGATTCTCGTTAAATAGATCGCCAATATATGCTGTTTTTTAGGTTTTTCTCGTTGTAAGGCCTGTTGCGGAGCCAGACCGACTAGTCAGAAAATACTATTTACAGGGTCACTCGAAGCGGATATTTTTGTCTCAAGGAAAAGCTGGCCAGTCTGGTTGGCGAATTGATACGGCTGACAAACTTTAAGGTCGGGTTGACTCTAAAAGCTCGCACGACTGGCTTTTAGGCTCTGAAGTTTTAGCAACGACTTATATTTAATTATTCATGGCCACGACCAGTGCACATCGCTCAACCCTGAAAGTTTTTTTATTTGGGGTGACCATGCAGCGTCGCCGCCCGCAACGCCGTTCGCAACTGGTCGCCGCGAGTTTGGCTTTGGTGCTTCCGCTGGTGCGCGTGAATCGCGCTTGCGGCGAAGAGGATGAAGTTGGCTATCGCAAATCCTATTATCAGGAAGATGATAATCGCATCAGCGTCAGCACGGATGTCTGGCGGTTTGATGTTGGCCTCAAGGACAATGTTCGGGTCGAGGGCGACGTCGTCGTGGATGCCATTTCCGGGGCCACGCCATTAGGTGCGCCGCCGCAGAATAAGTGGCCTTTTCCCACCTACGCCAACCTCTATCACACCGCCTACCAGAGCGCTTACAACAACGTTTACAATTCAGTCGTCAACGATCCGAACAATCAGTTTCTGCTCAATGCCGGTTCGATCACTTATCAGCAATTGACCAATGCGGCGGCGGGCTTGGCATCGTCGCAGGCACCGGGGATCGCGACGAACAGCGCCGCGGCGTCATATCACAGTTTGACCAACAATCCGAACTATCACGGCAACAAGGTGCCATTGACGCAACTGCACGATCATCGGAACGCTTTTTCCCTTCAGCTGCCGATGACTTTTGGCCAGCAGGAAATCACCCCGTCATTCGCCTACAGTTGCGAGAGTGATTATATCTCCTTGGCCGGGGCATTGAACTATTCACTGGCCTTGAACAATAAGAACACCACCTTGAGCGCGGGCTGGGCGCACAATGGCGACACCGTGCGCGACGATCTGTTCAACTGGCAGGCCAAGATGACCGACGATGCGTTCATCGGCCTGGTGCAACTGTTCGGTCCGAAGGCTTATCTCACCGTGAACGCCTCGGTCAGTTTTGAACATGGTTATCTGGCCGATCCTTACCGCGGGGTGATGTTCGCGGACGAGTTGCAGAACAACCCGGATGATCCCGCTTTAAGTCCCGAAGTCCGCCCCCGCCATCGCAACAGCCAGATCCTCTATGCCTCCTGGACGCAGTTTGTGACGCCGCTCAACGGCAGTTATGAAGCCAGCTATCGGTTCTTCCATGATTCCTACGGCATCTTCGCCAACACGGTGGAACTGGACTGGCATCAGAAGATCGGCAAACACCTCGTTTTATCGCCCATGTTCCGCTACTACGTCCAGAACGCGGCGGATTTTTATTACACCATCGTGCCGGTCAACAATAGCATTCCTAGTTTCTACTCTTCGGACTACCGGCTTTCCGAAATGGAGACGTTCGCCACTGGCTTTGATATCACGTGGCGAGTCTATAAACACCTCTCCATCGATTTGAGTTACATGCGTTACATCATGCAGGGACTGGACGGAGCCACGTCGCAAAGCGCCTATCCCGATGCCAACGTGGTCAGCATTGGCGCGCGCGTTTGGTTTTGATTTCCTATGAACAGCCTCCTCACCAACTTTCCCGCCGCCAAAGCCGTTCCGTCGGCGGGCGATGGCTTCGCGCGCGTTGCGCAATCGGCGCAGAGTTCGGAAGCCAATGGTTTTTACAAGCTGGCGTTCCGCGCGATGAGCACGCATTGCCAGGTAAACTGTCATGGCGTTACCGCCAAGGTGGCCAGCGATTTCCAACAGGCGGTCATCGCGTGGGTGGCCGCGTTTGAAGCGCGCTATTCCCGTTTCATCCCCGACAGTTTGATCGGCCGCATCAACGCCGCCGCCGGTGAACATTGGGTGGAGACGGATCCGGAGACCGACCGGCTGTTCCAACTCTGCCACGAACTGTTTTTCTTCACGCGCGGTTCGTTTGATCCAACGGCGCTGCCGCTGATCCAGCTGTGGAACTGGAAAGATAATCCGCCTAGAGTTCCCGAGGAACACACTATTCAAGCTGCCCGCGCCCTTGTGGGTTGGAACAAAATTCAGCGCCGGCCGGGCGGCATTTTTCTGCCGCACCGCGGCATGGCCTTGGACTTGGGCGGCATCGGCAAGGAATACGCCGTGGACCGTGTGATGAATCTGGCCGCGGAGCGTGGCATACAAAATATTCTTGTGGATTTCGGCCAGGATGTGCGCGTGCGCGGCCACGCGCCGGGTAAAAAATTCTGGACCATCGGCCTCGATGATGCGACGCAGCCCGGTAAATGCTGGGCGGGCGTGGCGGTGACCGACCACGCGGTCGCCACTTCGGGCGACTATCTCCGCCACTTCACAGTCAACGGCCGCCGCTACGGACATATCTTGGATCCGCGCACAGGTTATCCTGCGTTCAACGACTGCCGCGCCGTCTCCGTCATCGCCCCGAGCTGCACCATCGCCGGACTGCTCTCGACCAGTGTTTGTATTTTGGGCGCCAAAGAAGGGCTACAACTGGTCGAACTTCATCCCGGCGCTGCCGCCGCCGTGACCACGGATTCCACTAAACTCTATTCCCGCAAATTCCATGAATATCTCCCTGCTTAAAAAACTCACCGTGGCGACGCTGCTCGCCGGGACTTTTTGTAACGCCCCCGCCGCGCTCAAGGCCGGCGACAGTTTTCCCGACCTCGCCGGCTTCCAACTCGAGGGCAAACTGCCCGCCGACCGCGCCGGCAAAGTGGTCATCGTGGATTTTTGGGCGTCCTGGTGCGGGCCCTGCAAAGAGTCTTTCCCCGCGATGAATGAACTCCAAAAAAAATACGCGGACAAGGGTCTGGTCATCATCGCCGTCAATGAAGACGAGGAAAAATCCGACATGCAGGATTTTCTGAAGGATAACGCGGCGACCTTCAACGTCGTGCGCGACGCCAAGCAGAAGCTCGTCAGTGTGGCGGGCATCCAGACCATGCCCAGTTCCTTTGTGCTCGGTGACGACGGCAAAGTGCGGTTCACGCACACCGGTTTCCACGGCGCGGCGACGCGCAAGGAATATGAAGAACAAATCGAAGCGCTCCTGAAAAAATAATCTTATGCCTCCGCTTGCCAAAAAAACAGTCGTGCTGGCGGTGCTTGCCGGCCTGATCGCCGGCGTGACGGGCTGCGACACGGTCCAACCCTGGCAACGCAAAACCTTGGCGGATTATACCATGCGCGGCGACCGCGATCCGATGGGCGAAGGCATCTCCGAACACATCTTTTTCTCCCGCGAAATGGCTTCCGGCGGCAAAGGTGTCGGCGGCGGCGGTTGCGGCTGCAATTAGCCACCTATGAAATACCGATTCTTTTTTCTGGCCCTGTGGTTATTCGTTGGAATGTCCGCGATCATTAAAGCCGACGACGCGGCCCTGCGCAGTCCATTTGGCGTCTCGGTGGTCACCAACCTCTACGCAGATGCCGCCGGACTCAAAGTGGATTTCACCCTGCCCGCGGACTGCGTCCTCTATGCCGAGCGACTCCATTTCCTGGCCGCCGACGGCAACGAGCTGACGCCCAAATATATTCCCGCTCCTCTGACGCTGGTGGATAAGGTCACCGGTCATGAGAAAAAACTCTATGACCGTAACTTTTCCGTGCAGCTCGAACCCGTCGCTGGCCCGCTGCTCATAAAATTTCAAGGCTGCACCAATGCCGCGTGTTTCTTCCCGGAAAAACGCACCTTCGCCGTCGGCCAGAATGGCTTATATGTCGAGACTACGGCCACCGCGACGGCCATAGTCAATGTTTCCTCCGACCCGTCCGCGCCCAGTGCGGATTGGCAGACGCCGGCGAAACAATTTCAAGTGGTGGCCAAGCAGACCGGCTATGTCAAAGCCAGCGACTTTGTGTTATTCTTGAACCAGGCGACTTCGGGCAATCTCCAAGCCAGCACCGATCCGCTCGCCAAGTATAAACGGTTTGGCCTCGCCGCGACGCTCTGCCTCATCCTGCTCGGCGGCCTGGGTTTGAATCTCACGCCCTGCGTGCTGCCGCTCATTCCCATCAACCTCGCGATCATCGGCGCCGGCAAGGCCGCCCACTCGCGCAGCGAAGGTTTTCTGCATGGCGCCGCTTACGGTCTGGGCATGTCCTTGGCCTACGGCATACTCGGTCTGGCCGTAGTCTTGACGGGCGCAAAATTTGGCACTTTGAACTCCTCGATCTGGTTCAACGTGGTCATCGCCTTGATTTTCCTGGTCCTTTCGCTGGCGATGTTCGACGTGTTCCATATTGATTTCGGCCGCTTCGACCGGCTCTTGGGCAAACGCGAATCGCGCGTCGCCCATAAGACGCAGAGCAAATGGCTCGTCGCCTTCACGCTCGGCGCCATCGCCGCGCTGCTCGCCGGTGCCTGTGTCGCACCCGTAGTCATCTCGGTGTTGCTTATGGCGACCGATATGCATGCCAAGGGCCTGAGCATCGGCCTGGTGCTGCCATTTTTGCTCGGCGTGGGCATGGCGCTGCCGTGGCCCTTCATGGGCGCCAGCCTCTCGTTCCTGCCCAAACCCGGCAAATGGATGGTCGGGGTGAAATATACCTTCGGGGTGGCCATCATCCTCTTCGCCCTCTACTACGGAAACATCGCTTATGGTCTATTCCAAAGCCGGCATCACCAGACCAGTCTCGCGGCGGCGCCAGGTTCCGCCGCCCCCGTCGAAGGCGGCGATCAAACTTTGGCCAGCGCGTTGCGCGAGGCTCATGCCGCCAGCAAACCCGTGTTCCTCGACTTCGCCGCCAGCTGGTGCAAGAACTGCGAAGCCATGGATTTGACTGTCTTTAACCAGACCAACGTGCAGCGCCGCCTAAAAGATTTCGTGGTCGTCCGCTACCAAGCCGAACGTCCCAATGAATCGCCCGCCCGCGAAGTCCTCGATCATTTCAATGTCCTCGGCCTCCCCACCTACGTCGTTCTATCGTCCAAATAAACTATTCAACCCAACCAACAAACTATGAAAACCAAATACATTCAGCTCATGTCGGTCCTGTTGGCGGGAATGATCCAGGTCGCACCGCTCCTGCGCTCTTTTCTCCCCAACGCCACTGGCCTGGCCCCCTCCGCCTGGGGCGTCATCCTCAAACTAGGTTTGGGGGCCACTGCCCTGCTAGGCTTTGACGCCGTCTCCCAAGCCTCCAGCATCGCCATCTCCCCAGCCAATGCCACGGTCGGTAAGCCGTATGTCGGGACCATCACCTATTCCGGCAACCATGCCGGCGCGGTCAGTTCCATGATGTTGTCCAACGTCTGTGTCGGCGGCGGCATCCCCTTCATGGATAACTTGACCATCGTTTACAGTGGCGGTTATACCGCTCAAGTGACCGGCACGCCGACCAACGCGCAAACAACTGCTTTTACGTTGAAGGTTTGGAGTGGCGCATGCAGCGGCACCCATTCAGACAGCCGCTCCACCACCCTGGTCGTCGGCGGCAATGGTAGCGGTGCCGTGGCACCCACCATCGCTTCGTTGCCTAACACCGTGGCGCAAGTCGGTTCGGACGTTTTGTTGAGCGGGGTGGCCTCCGGCAATCCCGTGCCGCAATATCAATGGTGGACGGGCGGCGGAATACCCATAGCTGGCGCCACCAATTCCATCTACGAGTTTCCCAGCGTGCAGCTAACGAATGCGGGCACCTATGTGTTGACGGCTTCTAACTCTCAGAACGTCGGTCAAGGCTACCTGACGCTTCCCAAAGCGGCGTGTTTTCTATCGGTTTGCATCACGGCCGGCACCAACTATTCGGTTTATGAATATACCAACTATGCCCCGGCCGGACTGCCTTTGACGATGTATGCTTTTCTGACCAACGGGACCTCCACCACGACTAATTCTTATCAATGGATCTTCAACCAGTCACCCACCCCCGTGTTAAGCTCCAGCAATACCTTGCCGCTGCCCGCCAGTTTTTTGACACCGCTCAAAAGCGGCACTTACACGGTCACATTGAACAGCACGAACAGCGGCGGAGTTATTGTTTCCGCGCAGAACTATGATTCTTACTGGTGCTTCGGCTATCCGCCGATCTTCACCAATTCCTTGCCGGCGGCAACCAATATCAACGCTGGGTCCAGCCTCACGCTCACCCTCCCCATCGGTGGGAACTTGGACACTTATTATAGCGCCAATGTGGGAACGGGCTTGGTGACCAACAACGGCGTGGCCAATGTGTTTTGGTATCAGAACGGCAATTTGGTCGCCGCCCAAAGCTATGTTTGCGACCCGACCAGCACCACCACTTATTCCAACTCCGCCGTCAATGCCTCATTGGCATTGAACAATGTGTCCAGTGCCAACGCGGGCAGTTACATGGTCGTGGTGACTAACTTCTGGGGTAGCGTGACCAGCAGCCCGATCGCGCTCTCCGTGGCGAGTTCGTCTTATGCCCCCGTCATCACCAGCCAACCGCCATCCGCGCTCGGTTTGCTCGCGGGACAAAGTGCCGCCATCAGTGTGACCGTGACCGGCACACCGCCAATTTCCTATGTATGGCAAAAAAACGGTGCTAGTCTAGCCAATGGTGGAGTCTATGCAGGAGTTTTGACGAATAGTCTGACGCTATCCAATGTGACCACGGCAAACAGCGGTAATTATACGGTAGCCATTACCAACAGCACCGGGGCCATCACCAGTAGCGTAGCCGACGTGAGCATTGTCCTGCCACCTTCCGTTTCCGCCAGCGTCAATGGACCGGGCAATTTAATCATCGGCGGCAACACAATCACTGATTTGACTTACATCGTTCAGATGAGCACCAACCTGGCAACCGCCGTTTGGCTTCCAATAGCAACCAATAATAGCGGCTCCAGTGGGACTGTGAATTTTCAAACGGCCCCAGGAAGTCCAAACGTTTTTTTCCGGGTTAGGTTTCCCTGAACGGTCAAGATTCCAATTAGGCGAACTAAGAAGCTAAAAATCCTGCTTGCAGGTAAAATAACTTGCAATAACTAGTCTGATTTGACATAAGTTGCTGTAGGCCGATTTAAATCAAGGAACGGCCGGCTAAATGGAACGCATTTCAAATACCAGTTCATTTTTATGAATAATTTCATACCGCATTGGTTATTCATTTCGTGGAGATTGATCTGCATTGCGAGGTATTTCCGTTGTCATGGTCGTTATCGCTGACGTGCTGATTATGCAACTAAATAAAATATCTATATTAAAAAAGTATTTGTGTGTCATCGCGATGATCGCCTGTGGTTTAAAGTTACCGGCGCAAGGGTTTTATAGCGGTGTGCTGGCCGGGTGGGATTTTCATGCCCTGCCGGGCGGGGTCAATTATTTTGGGGTTTCACCTTTTGCACCCACTAGCCTCCAAACCAACCTCGCTTCCACCGGACTGGTGCGCGGCAGTGGCATCGGCACCAATGGCACCGCCGCTTCCCGCGGCTGGGGAGGCAATACTTTTACCGCCACGAGTGAAGCGGCGGCAGTGGCGGCAGGTGATTTTGTCAGCATTACTTTCATCGCCAATCCGGAGTATCTGGTCTCTTATACCAATGTGAACGAATTTGATTATCGGCGCTCAACCACCGGGCCGACGAACGGCGTTTTGCAATTTCAAGTCGGTAGCACCCCTTTTACCGATATTACAAACTTTGCCTATCCCGTGACTACTAGCGCGGGTGGATCGTTGGGGCCTCTGAATTTGGCCCGGATCACCGCTTTGCAAAACATTCCGGCTGGTGTGCCAGTAACGTTCAGAATTGTTAGTTGGGGTGGAACCACCACAAGCGGAACTTGGTATATCTATGACGTTTTGAATACCACGGCACCGGATCTATCAATCCAAGGAACTATACTGCTGAATTATGATTCTTTTCTGGCCGCCTATGATTCCGGTCCGGGGTTTTTTGGCGGGGAAAATTTAATTTTAACCAACACCAGCGGAGCCAGTATTTCAGTGTGGTCGTCGCCCACGCCTGCGCTATCCGTGACCAATTGGAATCCGGAGGGCCAGATGAGTGAATTGCCGCTCGGCACCTCGGGCAATAGCCGGTATGGCATTAATTTAAATCCCACGGTTTCTCCGACTTATTACATTTTTGCCCAAACTAACATTGGACTCTATCCCTCAACTGAGCCGCTGGTTTGGCTGACGACGCCTGATTTTGCGACCTACGCCGTCAACGCAACCAATGCCGGCATTCGGGCCGACGGTGTTTTTGGCATTCCCGCGCCGCCGGTTTTGCTTGCCTCACCGGCGAACACGAATGTTTTTGCAGGCAGGAATGCGGGCTTGAGCGTGGTGGCCTCCGCGAGTGGTCCGCTGAATTTTCAGTGGTTTGAGAATGTCTCGGGATTGGTGGACGGCGCGGGCCTGGTCGGCTCGCAATCAAACGTATTGAGCTTTTTGCCGGCCACAACCAATCAAACCGGAACGTATTTTGTGGTGATCACCAACCAGCTGGGCGCGGTGACCAGCAGCGCGGCTTTGTTCACGGTGGTCACATTGCCTCCGCTGAACATCTCCAATTCGCCGGCCGGCTGGGTGCTCAGCGCGGGCAATGGAGCGGTCAGCAACAGTTACATCATTCAAAGCACCACCAATCTGGCCCCGCCGATCGCCTGGTCGCCGCTCCAGACCAACGTCATCGGTGCCAATGGCCAGATTTTTTTCGCGGACACCAACCATAATTCCCCCGGGACTTTTTACCGAATAAAATTTCCTTAATCGCCACGACTAACCATTGTTTCGAGCCAAGGATGCGATTCGAAAACGGGGCAAGCAAATTCAGGGGCGCGGTTGCAGATAGGCCTGATAAATCATTTTGAGAGTGATGAGCACGACCACCGTGAGAAACACGGGCCGGATAAATTTGGTGCCGCGTGTGACCACCATTCTGCTCGCCGCGCGCGCGCCGATCCATTGACCCGCGCCCATGATGAGGCCGGCGGCGAGCCAGACTTTTTGCGCGAGTAAAAACAGCAGCAGCGAGGCGATGTTGCTGGCCCAGTTCAGCGCCTTGGTGTTGGCGGTGGCGCGCGTGAGGTTGAATCCCAACCCCAGCATGAAGGCCAGCGCCAAAAATGTGCCGGTGCCCGGTCCCAGAAAACCATCATAGAGACCGATGCCAAACGCAAAAACGAAATCAAACTTCGCCCGGGAAATTCGCGGATGAATGTCCTGCTCGCCCAGTTGCGGGCGCACCCAGACGAAAATCGCCACGGCAAACAGCAGCACCGGCACGATATGTTTCAACAAACCGGGATTAAAATGTTGCACCAAAAAAGTGCCGCAGAGCGAACCCAGAAAAGCGAGCAGCCACGCCCGGCGGACTTCGCGGTAGTTCAACATGCCGGCGCGCGCAAAATGAAAGGTCGCGCTGGTGGAACCGAACGTGGATTGCAGCTTGTTCGTGCCCAGCGCGATCACCGGGTTGGGGCATAAATTTAGCAGCACCGGCAAGGTGATCAAGCCGCCGCCGCCGGCCAGGGTATCCACAAAACCTGCGGTTAAGCCGGTGAGAAAAAGCACCGCTGTTTGCCACCCTTCAATCATTTAAAGCTTGTAGGATGCGGGCGGCGGCGCGGCGGAACAAGAACTCACGGGAAGAATTATTTTGCCGCGCTGGCAGCGGTTTCCCGTCGCGTCAGTTTGGCCGGCGAAAGCGGATGGGCGAAGTAAAGCAACTCATGATGCTCGAAGGCACCGGCATGATTTTTGAAACCTTCCCGCGTGGTCGTGCTGTAATAATTATGCGCGCCGGCTTGGGTTATCTCGGGGCCATCCGCCAAAATGGCCGCGTCGCTTTTCGTGCTAGGCCGCACGATGGCGATGTGGCCCGGCCGCGCGGGGTCGGGATTTTTGCAGGTGACGACGACAAGCTCGCCAGCATTCGCAAGTTGCTGGGCAAGCAACGGTGATTTGACCGGCTGCCAGCCTTCATTGGTGCCGCTGCCACACAGCCACTCCTGCTGGGCATTCGCGAGTAAAACGGCAGAATGTTCCGGCGGCCGCAACAGATAGATGCCCAACTTTTCCGCGGCTGCCGCGGCGAACGCGCTGCAATGCGTGTGCGAGGTGCTGTTGGTATAAACTTTTCCGTTGGGTTCGCCGCTCCGCCAATCCACCTGCCGGCCCGCCAGCCAAAGTTGTTCGACATGCATGGAGTCCAGCGTCTTGATCAACTGTTCGCCCGCGGGAGAAATGTCGCCGGCCTGGGCAGACAATGATCCGCCGAGTAACGCCGCCAACATCAATGTCCGTAAAGTGTCAGTCAATTTCATAGTAAAAAAATCTGCCGCCTCCACCCCACCGGCAATCCGACGCGTTTTTACTGGCGAGTCGCCGCTGGGCTTTTGTTTTAACCAAATTAAATAATGCCGAGAAAATTTGGAATAGTGAGTTTATGCGACCCATCGCGGCGGAAAAGATGATCCAATGCAAAACGGATCGTGTGATTTGAAAAACCTGCTTCTATTCGGCCGCCACCTCAAAGGCCATTCCGCTGAATTGGCGGACGAATTCCACGAGCGAGATTTGAAAAATTCCGTTCGTCGTCGCATAGCCATTCGTCGGCCCGGGCGCGCCGGCGGGCTGAAAATTTTGTCCGTGCGGATTCCATAGGCTCACGACGTCGCCGGCCGCATCATAATCCAGCACGGCATACGCGTGATTGGGCGTGAGACCGGGCGTGACGGGCTTGAGCGTGCCGCAAGTCATCAAGCGTTTTTGCCGGACGGCCGCTGATAATTTTTCCCGCAACTCGGCAAGCGTCGCGGCAAAATCATTCGTCGCCGTCGCTGGCGTTTTGGCGAACTTGAAAGAGAACCGCACCATGTCGTGCCCCGTCAAATAGGCGAGCATCGTGCCGGCGGAACCGCCGCGCGCGAGCGCATCCAGCAGCGAATCCGCACGCTCCGTCAACGGCCGATCCTCATTTCGCGCCGTGCCGACGGCCTTTTCATATACGTTCACCCAGACGCCTGCGTTTTCATTCGACGAAGTCAGCGCGATTTCGGCGTCCGTCGGCGGCGTGACTTCAACGGTTTTTTTGCCGAGCCGCACGAAATAATTGCCATTGGTCTCGGCAACAAAGAGGGTGGTCACCTCCGCCGGATTCCGGTGAACCATCGCGCCGAGCGGCGCGAGGCAGAAACAATTCCCAAGCCGGCCCTGATGAATTGTCGCCAGTCGCGGCAAGCCCTCCGCGAACAAAGTCCGGTTCGTTGCGCCCGCGATCCGCGCCACGCCTTCGGTGAACATTTGCGCCAGATCCGGCTGGCGCTGCGTCGTGAGCACCGCGAGATTGGTGAGCGTCAACGGCGGCAGCGCAGTTTGCGGCAGGGATGCGCGTTTCAATGCCGCCACCGCCGCCGCATTTTCATTGGTGATTTGCGCGTTTGCGACCGCGGCATCAATTTCGTTCGTGGACAAAATTCCGTCATGGTTCAAGTCCCAGCGCGCAAAATTTTCCTGAACGACGGTGAGAAAATGATTCGTTGCCTGCGCGCCGGCATTCGCCGCCAGCGCCAAAAAGATTGCGAGCGAGAATAATTTTGGCCGCTGAAAGAAATTTCCGCTCATGCGAAACTGGGCACGCCGATGTCCGTCATCAACAGCAATCCCGGAGGCGCCTTCAGGATGCGCGGCGCGGCGTTGACAACGGCCGAAACCGTCGCCGCATCGCCGGCGACGCCCTTGCTGATCGTCATGTTCAACGCCGGCTCGCCTTCAATCTGGCAACTGTCATGCGGATTCGGCGCGTCGAGATACATCTTCAAATCCAGCGTGATTTTGATTTCGCTGCCGACGCTCACTTCGCTGCGCTGATGCAAGCCGCAGGTCTGGCCTTTCAGCACCGAGACATGCGGCGTCACGATGTCGTGCACGGCCACCATCGCCGTGCACGTCTCCGTGAGCTTGGAAATTTTCCAGCCGAGGCAATGCGCGATGAGCGCGGCGGATTCTTTCAAACCCGCGTGGCCGGCCTTGCCTTCGGAAAATAATTTTTCAAATTCCGCCGGCGGCAAACCGCTGCCGATTTTTTTCTGCAACGGCCCTCGCCGCGTCGCCGCATTGACCACGCGCTGGACGTGAACGGCTTTCACCGAACGGCAAACGCCCGTCAGGCAGACCGGCAAAACATCCATCACGAAGCCGGGATTGACGCCGGTGCCGAGCACGCGCGCGCCGAATTGTTTGCAAACGGCGTCGAGATGCGTGGCCGAAGCGGGATCGCGCAGCGATGGAAACAATAATTCTTCGCACGAGGAAACGACGCTGATGCCATGGCGCGCCATGGGTTCGATCTGCGCGCACGCGGCTTTGATTTTGGAAACAGACGTGTGAAAAATAACGTCCGGTTTGCCCACAGCCGCGAGCAGCTCGTCGAGCGAGCGATAAACTTTTGCCTGCGCGAGAGCGGCCAAGCCGGTCAGTTCGCCGAGCGATCTGCCGAATTTGGCGGGATCAATATCAATGCCGCCGATGATCTCGATCCACGGTTTGGTGGCGGCAAGTTTGAGCGTTTCAATGCCGATGGGACCAAGTCCGAATTGTGCAATTTTCATTTTTTTATTTAAAATTTTCACCACCGAATTTTGAGCGCGATTCATTTGGCAATTTTTTTGCAAAAATCCGCGCAATCGGAGATTGAAAAAATCTGGCTATTCAAGTTTCACTGCGCGATGACGGTGGTGGGCGCAACCCAGTTGACCGCCTGCGGAACGATGTATTCCAGTCCGGCGGTCTGCTCCGGGTGCGGACTGATGCAGACGACTTTTCCCGATTTGTATTGGCCGGAGAAGATGGCGGGCGAGTTGATCTGGATGCCTTTGGGCGTGTCGTTGGAGGCGACTTCGGAGCGGAACCAAGCGAACACGTCGTAAGGCGGCAGGTTCGTGTCGCTCGCCGGACCGACGATCGGCCCTTGATGATACAGGCAGTCAAGGTTCGTTTCGCCGCCGAGAATTTTCTGGCCGTCGGGCGTGACTTCGAGTTTTAAAACCGCGCGCCCGCGATTCCATTTGGGCGAAAGTGTCCGCGCATTAATAATATGCAAGCTCCAAGGATAACCGGCGGTGGCCAAATACGCGCCGGCGCAAATGCCGACGTAACCGCCGCCGTGGCCGACAAATTTTTCCACCTGCGCGCGGCCATCTTCGCCGATGGCCTTGGCTTCTTGGCTGCCGCTGCCGCCGGCAAAAATCACCACGTCAAAATTTGTCAGCACGCCTGCGCGGATTTCGTCCGGCGAGACTTCGACCAAGGAAGTCGGCGCGTTGGTGTCGTTCAGTTTTTTGATCAATTGCGGCGGGCCGGGACCGCCGGTGCCGGGACCTTTGTAAAGTGCGATGCGGATTTTTGCGGCATGAACGAGAGTCGCAGGTTCGGAACCGACGACATCGGAATCATTTTCCAGCTTCGCATCGCCGATCATGCCGAGATGCGCGAGCAACGCGTGCACCATGATTTCATGCTGCTGCACGCGTTTTTCCATCGGCTGCGTGTCGGTGGTTTCGAGCGTCATGCCGGGAACGTGCAGATGTTCACCGGCGGCGCGCGCGAGGCTGCCGTCAATTGGCATATTGCGCCGCACGAATTTCAACTGCGCGTTGGTGATGGTTTCATTGACGGCGGCGAGCATGGCATCGGCGGCAACCTGGCCGTTGGTCAGCGGAAAACAAATTATGGAGCTGCCGACGCTTTTTTCGTTGAGCTGATGAAAGTCGTAGCCCTCGTGCAAATCCAAAACCCAGTCCGGTTTGTTCTCGGTGGCGATTTTCCAAATGGCCTGCGCGACGTCGCCACGCGCTTCGTTGTCCGGCTGCTTGGCGCGCGGATAATCACGATTGAGATCGCTCAAATTGGTTGCCAGATCGGTGATGCGCCGCTGGTTGGCGGCGAGACCGGTGACATTGGCGCGCGGGATGACAATCAATTTTCCGTTTTGAATTTGCCAGTGGCGGATGTTTTCGGCGGCGAGCGCGCCGGCCGGTTCGTTGCCGTGCACGCCGCCGACGATCAAAACGGTCGGGCCCGCTTGGCCGGAATCAATAAGAAAACAACTCGTGGCGAAACGCGTGCCGGGCAGCAGCAGGTTCGTGGTGGTGAGGAAATTTTTTTCCGCCGCAACCATCGGGCTGGTCGCGCACAGCAAGAATGCGAGCGCAAAAAATCGGGCGAGGGGCCGCACTAAAACTTCGCCGAACGATTTGTGAGGCAGCTTTTTTTTCAACGCCACCGACCCGACTCCTTGGTAATTCATATGATGAGTTGAGGCTATTCGTTGTCGGTGATTCATTCCATAGCACAAAATCACTATTTGCTGTCGTAGCCACTTGGCCTAGATTAATGACGTGTTCGGGCGGTATGATTGTGAACAATAAATATTAAGGAACGCCGCCCACGATCCAGACTGAGACCGGCAATTAAACCAGCCCGTGAAAATTTTTGCTGCCACCGTGGCACTTTTTTACGCCGGCTCCATGGCGCCGGCGTTTTGAAATTCAAAAGGAAATTCATGAAATCGAAATTGGCCGAAAACAGGTTCGCAGCGTTTACGTTGATCGAATTGCTTGTGGTGATCGCCATCATCGCCATTCTCGCGGCCATGCTTTTGCCAGCCTTGGCCAAAGCCAAGGCCAAGGCCTATCAGACGCAGTGTTTAAATAACCTGCGGCAAACCGGGATTGCCTTTCAGATGTATGCCGACGACAACGGGGATTTTTTGCCCGGACCGTTGCTGCGGGAAGTCACCGCTGGTTACAGTGTCAACACGGCCAATGAGCCGGTGAATTTTCTCTACACTTATTTGAGCCTGCCCAATCCGGCCACGCTCACCTCCATCACCGCGTTGCAAAACGCCGTGCCGGTGCTGGCGTGCCCGGCCACGCTGAAAATCCAAGTCGCCGGCGTGCTGGACGGCAACCGTGTCACTTACTCGACGTGCGGGGCGATCATTCCCGGCGTGGATACTTCCCGCCCCTTTGGCTATCCGTCGGGAACTTCCCCCGCATTGGCCGGCGCGCCTTACAAGCCGCTGAAAATTTCGGCCATCACGCAATTCACCAACAGCCTGACGGATTGTTACGCCATGCGCGATGTGGATCAACAATTGGACGGCACCGTGACGCCGCCCACGTGGCACGGCCAAATCGCGCCGCAGGCCGTGCACGGGAACAATCTGCGCAACGTGATTTTTTTCGACTGGCACGTGCAGGGCGTTCATGGAACCAACAACTTGGAATGAAATAATTTAATGAAACGATTCACCTCACAACTTTCCTCGGCTCCGACAATTTATTTTTTGGTCAGCCTGATTTTCGCCATTTCGGCGGGCGCACAGACTTATGAAACATCGCTGACCACGACCACGTTGACGGAAAATTTTGACGAACTCGGCATCAGCGCTTCCGCCACGCTGCCCAACGGCTGGGTGTTTGCGCAAGGCAGCATCGGCCTGCCGACCTATGGCAGCCCGCTGAATTGCGAAACGCCGCCGATTCGCTACACGAATGCCCCGGTGAATTGTCAGAGCATCACCCGCGACTACGACGGGGCCAACAGCGGCGGCTCCGGCCTCGCGCCCACCGGCGGCGGCCGCGTCAATTGGAGCGATTCCTCCGGCCTCGACCGCTCTATTGGCTTGATGAGCGTGCATTCCACCGCCAATCCGCCAAACACAGATTTTTGGGCGCCGACGAATTATATCATGTTCGGTTTTTACAACAACACCGGCAGCAATATTGTCAGCCTCGCCGTCACCAACAACATCAAGCAGTATCGCGTCAATGCCACTGCCGCGACCGTGGCATTTTTCTATTCTTACGATGGCACCAACTGGACCCATCTTTCGACCGGTGACGTCGGACCATTTCCCACCGGCGCGTCCACTTATTTGTGGAGTTCACCGAACGTGAGCAATGTTTCGTTCACCATCAGCGGACTTTCCATCAGCAACGGCGCGCCGTTTTATCTGAGCTGGCAATTCATCATCGCCACCTACAATGGTTCCTCGTCCGCCGGCCTCGGCTTGGATGACGTCGGTTTGACAGCCACCTTGGGCGCGCCGGCCATCGTCGGGAATTCCACGTGGACGGCGGCCGGCGGCAATTGGAATACCGCCGCCAACTGGAAAGGCAATACCCTGCCGACCAGCGGCAACAGCTTGTTTTTTGCCGGCGCCGGCGGGGCGACGACAAATAATTTAACCGCCGTCACGACAGGCACGGGCACGGTTGGCGCGGTGACTTTTTCCAACACGGCGGGCGCTTATTCGCTGAACGGAAATGGCATTACGCTCGGCAGCGGTCTGACCAATAATTCTGGCGCCACGCAGACCATCAATTTGCCGCTGACGCTGCTGACCGATCAATCCCTCGTGGCCGCCTCCGGCAATCTGGTCGTGGCCAGCGTCATCACCAACGGCGGCTATGCCTTGAGTTTTGGCGGCGCGAGCAATGTGACTTTAAACGGTTCAGCCACGGGCAACGGCTCTTTAAATATGAGCGGCACCGGCACGCTTTTTTTTAATGGCTCGAATACCTACGGCGGCGAGACGATCATCAGCTCCGGCACGGTGCAACTGGGCGGCTCCGAAAAAATTCCCGACAGTTCAGCGCTCACCGTCAGCGCGGCGGGAACTTTTAATTTGACGAATTATTCCGAAACGGTCGCCAGTCTTGGCGGCGGCGGCAACGTGAATCTTGGCAGCGGTTATCTGACGCTGGCCGGCGGCGGCGCGGCAAGCTTCGGCGGCATCATCAGCGGCACCGGCGGCATTTACAAAACCGGCGCGGGCACGGAGACCATCAGCGCGACCAATTTTTATCACGGCACCACGCTGCTCACGTCCGGCCTGCTGGCCATCGCGAATGTCGCGACGCTCGGCGACGGTCCGCTCGTGCTGGCCGGCGGCACTTTCCAGTTGACCGGCACGCGGGATTTGACGAATGGCATTTTGCCGAACGCGCTGGTTTTGAGCAGCAACACCATCATTCAAAACACCACGTCGGCCACGGCGGGCAACCGTTATCTGCCCTTCGACGGGCCGGTCATCGCCACGAACGGCACGCTCACCATTCAAAATATCGCGACGGGAAATTACACCAACATCATGCATCTGCGCCTGCTCGGCACGGTGACGAATTTCACGCAGCCGATCGTGTTTGATAATTCGCTCGCGTTGAGCCAGGTCAACAACACGGCCGCCGTGGATGCGGCCAACACCAACGGTTCGCCGGTCCAGATTTTTAGCGGCTTGATTTCCGGCGCGGGCAAATTTTATCGCGCCTCGCTCACGCCCGGACTCGGCGGCAGCGCCATTCTGACGGCGCAAAATACTTTTACGTTCGGCACGTATGTCAGCGGCGGTTTTCTCGGCCTGGGTGCCGATTCCACTTCTTCCGGCGGCGAGGTCGTCTCCGGTCCGGTCGGCACCGGCACTTTGGAATTTGACGATTCCACCGTGGGCGGACTGGCTGGCGTGGGACTTTTTGCGGCCGGCGGACCGCATGTGATTGCGAACCGGGTGCTGCTCAATGGCGTCACCAACACCGCTTTCATCGGCACCAACTATCTGGAATTGGCCGGCCCGTTTGATGTCGGCGGCATTCCGAAAACTCTCACGGTCAGCAACACCGCGTTGACGACGATTTCCGGTTCCATCACCAACACGGCGAACCTGACGATTGCCGGGCCGGGCGTGCTCGCTTTGACGGCGGACAATTCGGCAGGCTGGAGCGGCACGCTGAATCTCACCGGCGGCACGCTGCTCGCGAATAATCCCAGCGGCAGCGCCTCCGGCACGAATTTCGTCACCGTTTCCGGCGGCACGCTCGCGGGCACGGGCAGCCTGCTCGGCGCGGTGGTTGGAACGACCGGCGGCAATATTGCTCCCGGCAATCCCGTGGGTATTTTGACGTTGCAAAACGGATTGGATTTGAGCGGCGGCGGCGCGCTCGTCTGGACGCTCGGGGCAAACAGCACCAACAATCCGGGCACCGATTTCAGCCAGCTCGCGGTGAGCGGTGGCATGTTGAATCTGGGTGGTTCATCCATCCTTGCGCTCGCGTTCACCAATGCCGCCACGATTCCGGCGGCGCCAAATGTTTTCTGGCTGACGAATCACGCATGGCGCGTCGTCACTTTGTCCGGGGCCGCGACTCTGAGCGGGAATTTCACCGCGGTCAGCAATGGCAGTTTTGCCGCCGGCACTTTCACCACCACCACCGACGCCAGCGGCGTCCTGCTGAAGTTTACGCCCGGCACCACCACCGCGAGTCCGTCCAAGATTGCCAAAGTCAGCTTGACGGGAAATATTTTGAGCCTCTATTTGACCAACGGCACGGCCAGCAGCGCTTTTCAGATTGTGACCGCCACGAACCTGACGCAATCACTCGGAACTTGGACGGTGGCGTCGAGCGGCTCTTTTGCCGGTGATGGCACCGTCACCAACAGCCTCACCATCAATCCCGCCGAGCCGGAACGTTTTTACCGCGTAAAACAATAAACGCGCCGGGTCATGGCCGGTTGTCTGATACGCGCGTTTAAACCAACGTGGAAAACACCGTGACAAAAAACCGCGTGCCTAAAATAAATTTTCGCCGCCGCCTGACGGCAACATTTTTGGCCGTGATGTGTTTCAGCCCGCTTGCGGTAGTGGCGCAGAATCTCATCCCCGGCCAGGTTTACTTCGGCCGCAGTAATTACACCGAATATGTCGCGGGCGATTTGCCGGTGATTTTTTCCGCGCCGCACGGGGGAGCGCTGACGCCGGCGGAAATTCCCGACCGCCAGGATGATGGTTCCGATCCCGATTTCACGACCGTAACCGATGCTTACACCGAGGAAACCGCGCTCGCGGTGCAAGGCGTTTTCGCCGGTTACTTCGGTCACAGTCCGCATGTCATCATCTGCCAGTTGAAGCGCACCAAGATTGATTGCAACCGCAGCCTCGCGGAAGGCGTTTATCAAACCAACGTGTTCGCGACGCAGGCGTGGAACGAATTTCAAAATTTTATCAACACCGGCAGCAACGCGGCCGTGGCGCAAAGCGGGTTCGGTTTTTACATTGATCTGCACGGCCAGGGGCATCCGATCCAACGCTTGGAACTCGGCTATTTGCTGACCGCCGACCAGTTGACCAACACCGACGCCGGGCTGGACCAGAACACCTACGTTTTGCAAAGCAGCATCCGCACGCTCGCCGGCATCGCCAGCCGGAAATTTTCCATGCCCTTTTCCCAAATTTTGCGCGGCACGAATAGTTTCGGCGGGTTGATGGCCGCGCGCGGTTATCCGGCCGTGCCCACGCTCGCCATGCCGAATCCGGGCAACGGCACGAATCCCATTGTTTATCCCGGCGACCAAAACGCCTATTTCGACGGCGGCTACAACACCGCCGTGCACGCCTCGCAAAATGCCGGCGGACCGATTGATGGTTTGCAAATCGAGGCGAATCTCACCGGCGTGCGCGACACCGCCGTCAACCGCACCAACTATGCCCTCGCGATCGCGCAATCGCTGGATTATTTCTTCACCAATTATTACGGCCTGGATCTGCGCCTCAGCGCGCCGTGCTTGTGGAGCATCGGCGCAGGCAAATGGGCGACGGCGGCCAACTGGTCGAACGGCATCGTGCCCGTCGCCGGCAACTATCTTTGGTTTAACGGCCCGGGCGGCGCGGTCAGCAATAATCTCCCCGCGCTCACGACCGGCACCGGCCGAATTTTTTCGATCGTTTTCGCCACCAACGCCGCCGGCATTTATTCGCTTTACGGCAACCCCATCAGTCTCAACGCGGGCGTGACCAATTTTTCCGCGAACAACCAAACCCTCAGCAACGCGATCACGCTGCTCGCCGCCCAGACATTTTCCGCGTCCAGCGCGCCGCTGAATTTTTTTGGCGTCATTACCAACGCGGGATTCAATCTCGCGCTCAACACGGCGACAAACCTCTTTTTTAATAATGCCATCAACGGTGCCGGCGGTTTGAATAAATTGGGGAGCGGCACCTTGACGTTGAACGCGGCCAGCACGTTCAGCGGCGCGACGACCAATCAAAGCGGCGTGCTGCTCGTGAATAATTCCGCCGGCAGCGCCAATGGCAGCGGCGCGCTTTACGTCAAAGCGGGCGCGACGCTTGGCGGCACGGGCAGCGTCAGCGGACCGGTTGCGATTTCTGGAACCATCGCACCGGGAAATCCCGTCGGCACATTAACTGTCACCAACGGACTCATGCTCGCGAGCGGCAGCAGTTATCAATGGACGCTGGCCGCGAACAGCACCAACTCGCCCGGCGCAAGCTTCGACCAAATCGTTTTGACCGGCGGCAATCTTTTGGTGAACAGCAATGTCACACTCGTCCTCGCCTTCACCAACGCCGCCACCGCGCCCGCCACGAACAATCCGTTCTGGCAAACGCCGCAATCCTGGAAAATTATTTCGCTCGGCGGCACGGCGACCAATGTGGGCCAGCAAAATTTCACCACCATCGCCAACAATTCTTTCGCGGCCGGAAAATTTGTCAGCACCCCCGACGCGCAAGGAAATGTGCTGTTAATTTTTTTGCCGACGCCGGCGCCGGTGATTTCTCCGGCGCTGACGGGCGCGGGCACGACGAGCGTGGCGATCAGTTGGAGCGCCGTCGCGGGCGTGACCTATCAAGTGCAGGCCACCACGAACCTCGCTTCGCCGAACTGGCTGCCGGCGGGAAATATTTTGGCGCAAGGCACGAACGCGACGTTCAATGACAATCCGCCGCCGCAACCGCAACGGTTTTATCGCGTCATCATTCCCTGAATCATTGCGGTTGAATGCGGTAAAACTTCTGCCGGTCGCCGGCGAATACATCGCTGAACGTCGAGTTGGTGAAGAACGTGGCCGGGATATTTGAGTTCGTGAAATTCAGCAGCGGCGTCCAATTCACCAGATTCGAACTCGCCTGAAGTTGATACGCGCGGCCGATGATGGTGGTCATGCTCGCCTTAAAATTTTGGTTGGCGGCCGCGTTGGTTCCGAACCACGGCCACGTCGGGCTGACGGGATAATTTACGTTGTGCCCGTAGTATTTGATGTTGTTGGGAAATGCGCCGGAGTGCTGGTTGAAGCCGGTAACAATGTTCGTGTCCGCAAAATTGTAAGTGCCGGACTGGCATTCTTCAGGGCCGTAAGCATTCACATCCGCGTCGGTGCGGTTGCTCGCGCGCAGCACGGCGATGTGCCCGGAACCGCTCGCGGCCTTGTAAGACGCCATCACGAGCAAACCGGTGTTGACCATGTGCTGCACGTTGGTCATGCCGGTCGTGATGGGAAACCAGCCAAACGTGTTAGTCGCAAACCAGTCGGCCTGATTGTTGGCGAGATTGAGATCCGACGCATCCGGCGGGCGCAGCAAATAAACGCCGAGCAACTCCGCCGCCGCAGGCGCAAACGCACTGCAATGGGAATCGGTGCCGAGCGTCATGTTCGGACCATTGCCGCCCGGCACGCCGGTCAACCAGTTCACGCTGGTGCCGACGAGCCAGAATTTATCCACTTGCAGCGAATCTAAAAATGCGTTCAGCATCGCGCCGTTCGCGGTGATGGTGTTGCTGCTGACCAACAATGGAGCGCTCGCCGCCGGGGTTGCTTCGTTCCACGTCGTGGCCACGCGCAACGTGCTGACCAAAAAATTCCCCGCCGAGGAACTCCCGGCGCGCAGATACAAAAAACTCAAGTCCGGCACCGTGGTCGCGGCGGTGCTGGTCGCATCCGGCGTGGCCGGCTCGGTTCCGCCAGGTGGCGGATTAAGATAGAGCGACGCCTGGCCACTGCTGAAATCATATTTCATCACGACGAAGTAAGTGGTGTTCGTGCTCATCGGCACCAGCGAATTGGCGACGTAGCTCGTGGTTCCACCCTTGGCGCGGACGCCGAGTTTGCAGCCTGCGCCCGACGTGTTATCAATCATGTCCAGCGGATCGGCGGCGGCTCCGCCGGGCGGCGCGTTCGTGCTTTGCAGCAGGCCGGCGATGTAATAACTGCCCGGCTTGGAAATAAAATTGATCAGCAACGAAAAATAAACCACGCCGCTGCTGGCGCTGTTGTTCAGCGGACGATAGCTCACCGCCGTGGACCCGGGCGCGACGGCGGCACAAAACGACGGCGGCGAAAAATCCGCGAGGTTCGGGAAGGTTTGTCCCACATTGCTGACCATGATCAGGCTGGTTGCGCCAGTCCATGGCGGATTGTTTCCCAGCGTGCCGGCGGGATAATTGAAACCTTCCTGCAATAACGAGGCTGCCGGCACCGAACCGACCAGCCATAAACTGGCCGCCACCAAATAATTTTTGGCGCGGGCAAGAATTGATTTCGTTGGCTTCATCAGGGAACGCGAACCGGCCGCAGCAAAAATTTCTGCCGCCACGATATTTTATTCAAACACCTTTTCAGCATGACGGCCATAGCACAAACTCATTATGTTCAATTGTGGTTGGCACTGTAACCCTGACGGCCAAGCTGACGCATCGGACCGTCAACCAAAGGAAGGGCCCGGTCGGAAACTCAATAAAATATGTTCGCCGCCTTGCAACGCATCTCGCTCACGCGCTGGATTTTCATCGCCATCGTCGCGGGCGTTTTGACCGGCTGGCTGCTGCCGGGGCCGGCGCAGTCGCTGCAAGTTCTCTCGAACATTTTTTTGCACCTGATCAAGTGCATCGTCGTGCCGCTGATCTTCAGCTCGCTCGTCGTCGGCATTGCCGGCCACGCGGGTGATTTGAAATCTGTCGGCCGGCTCGCGTTGAAGTCCGTGATTTATTTCGAGCTCGTCACCACCGCCGCGCTGTTCATCGGTCTGGCTGCGGTGAACCTCATTCAGCCCGGCAACGGCGTCCACTTGAACGCCTCCGCCGAAACCGGCCAGCAACTGGCGACCAACAAAATCACTTTTGCCGGCGTCGTCGAGCACATCGCGCCGCAAAGTTTTTTTGACGCCGCCGCGCGCAACGACGTCTTGCAGGTCGTCATCTTCGCCATTTTGTTCGGCATCGCGGTCGCGCGTGTGGCGGAAAAATCGCGGCGCACGATGCTGGAATTCTGCGAATCGCTCTCGGAAGTGATGTTCAAATTCACCAGCTTCGTGATGTGGTTCGCGCCGCTCGGCGTCGGCGCGGCCGTGGCGGTCACCATCGGCAAAAACGGTTTTGGTGTGATGCTGGCCCTCGGCAAGTTAGTTTTCACGCTTTACGGCGCGCTGTTCGTCTTCATTTTGGTGGTCTTGATTCCGATCATGCTCCTCGCGCGGATTCCCGTGCTCGCCTTCATCAAAGCGGTGCATGAACCCGCGATGCTGGCGTTCTCGACCGCCTCGTCTGAAGCCGCGCTGCCGGACGCGCTGCGGCGCATGGAAAAATTCGGCGTGCCGCGCCGCATCGTTGCTTTCGTGTTGCCTGCGGGCTATTCGTTCAACCTCGATGGTTCGACGCTTTACCTTGCCGTCGCCGCGATTTTTGTCGCGCAGGCCGCCGGCGTGCCGCTCACGCTGGCGCAGCAACTGCCGATTTTATTCACGCTGATGCTCACGAGCAAAGGCGTCGCCGCCGTCCCGCGCGCGTCGCTCGTGATTTTGTCCGGCACGCTCGTGACGTTCGGCCTGCCGCTCGAAGGCGTCGCGGTCATTCTCGGCGTGGACGCGTTTCTCGACATGGCGCGCACGTCCATCAACCTTGTCGGCAATTGTCTCGCCGCCGCCGTGATGGCGCGCTGGGAAGGCGAATTTGATTCCGTCGCGGCGAAAAGTTTTTCCAACGCGACGAACGAAACCGAATAAATTTTTGAAATGAAAAAGCTTTTTGCCGTTACTATTATCTTCTGCGCCGCAGTTGTTTTCAGCAATGTTTTCGCGGACGCCCCGACGCATGGGATGGTCGCCTCGGTGAATCCGATTGCCACGCAGGCGGGCGTCAACGCGCTCAAGTCCGGCGGCAATGCGATTGACGCCGCCGTTGCCATCGGCCTCACGCTCGGCGTCGTGGACACGCACAACTCGGGCATCGGCGGCGGCTGCTTCATGCTCATCCATCTCGCGAACGGCACGAACGTCTGCATTGACGGGCGTGAAATGGCCGGCGCGGCGGCGACGCGCGATCTGTTCATCCGCGATGGCAAAGGCGACACGGATTTGAGCCAGACCGGTCCGCTCGCCAGCGGCGTGCCCGGCGAAGTTGCGACGTTCGCGTTCGCGGAAAAAAATTACGGCAAAAAAACTTTCGGCGATTTGCTGCTGCCGGCGGCTGATATTGCCCAAAATGGTTTTGCTCTTCCTGCGAATTACGCGCGGCTTATCGAATCCGAAAAAGAACATCTGAAAAAATTTCCGGCATCCGCCGCAATTTTTCTGCCGGCCGGCCAGCCGCTCAAGGCCGGCGATATTTTAAAACAACCCGATCTCGCCAGAACGTATCGCAGCCTCGCTGCGCAAGGCCCGGACTGGTTTTATCGCGGCCCGTTCGCGGCGGCGCTCGGCGATTGGATGCAAACGCATGGCGGTATTTTGACTTCAAATGATTTTGCAAATTATCACATCGAGTTGCGCGAGCCGGTCGCTTCGACGTATCGCGGCTACGAAGTGGTTTCGTTCCCGCCGCCCAGTTCCGGCGGCGTTCACGTTTTGGAAATGCTGAACATCCTCGAAAATTTTGACCTGAAAAAAATGGACGACGCGAAGCGTGAACACGTCATCGCCGAGGCGATGAAACTCGCGTTTGCCGACCGCGCCTACTGGCTCGGCGATCCGGCGTTTGCGAAGGTGCCGCGCGGTTTGATCTCCAAAAAATACGCCGCTGAACTCGCCAAAAAAATTGACCCCGAACACGCGAGCGTTGTCGCGTCGCACGGTTTGCCGCCGGACTGGCAGACCGATTTGTTCAAAAAACACACGACGCATTTTTCCACGGCGGACGCCGACGGCAATTGGGTCGCCTGCACCGCGACCATTAACACGAGCTTCGGCTCGAAGGTCGTGATTCCCGGCACGGGCGTCACGATGAATGACCAGATGGACGATTTTTCAATTCAAGCCGGCGTGCCGAATCATTTTGGCCTGATCGGCGCGGAGGCGAATTCCGTCGCGCCCGGCAAACGGCCGCTGTCGAGCATGAGCCCGACGTTGGTTTTCAAAAACGGCGAGCCGGTCATTTCGCTTGGCGCGGCGGGCGGGCCGAAAATCATCAGCGCGGTTTTGCAGGAACTCGTGGACATGATTGATCTCGGCATGACGCCGCAGGAAGCCGTGGCCGCGCCGCGCATCCACCAGCAATGGTCGCCGAATGAATTGTATGTCGAAGCGAAACTTCCGGCCGAGCTGAAAAAATCGCTGGCGGATCGCGGCCACAAAATTGTGGAGCTGCCCGCCGTGGCCGTTTCGCAAATCGTCGCGCGCAGCCCGGATGGGAAAAGTTTTACTGGCGCAGCCGACCCGCGCGCGGGCGGAACGGCGGCGGGCTGGTGATTTTTTGTGCGGTGGAAAATTCAGTTGGCTTCAAGCTGGCGCAGCCATCACGGCCCGCTACAATTTTTTTATGTTCGCGTCGCGCGATCGCGCTTTGAAACTTGCCACGCTCATTTTTTTTCTGATGGGCGGCGGGCGGATGTTCGCGCAGGACGGCGAAGTGAATGCCAGTTGGTCGAAGCGCGTCTGGCAGACCGACGACGGCTTGCCGGCGGCAAACGTCACAGGCATAGCGCAGACGCACGACGGATATCTGTGGCTGGCGACGCAAGCGGGCTTGGCGCGATTTGACGGCACCCAATTTCAACTCATCCACATTCCCATCGGCCGCGCCAATCCGTTGATCCGCGTGATGTTGTGCGACCACGCGGAAAATTTCTGGCTCGCCGAGGATGGCGGCGTGGTGGTGCGTTTTGGCACCAGCGCGCCGCAATTGTTTTCGACGACGAACGGTTTGCCCGACGCGCTGGCCTTGCAGTTGGTCGAGACGCCGGACCAAGTCGTCTGGCTTACTTATGCCGACGGCTCGGTGTTTGAAATCACGCCGGACAATCACGTGCAGCGCCTCGGCAACGCGGACGGCATCAAAGATGACGGCACGTGTTCGCTGACCCTCGACGCGCACGGCGTTTTGTGGTTCACGAAAGCATTTCAATTTGGTTTTTATCGCGACCACCATTTTCAGGAACTGGGCAAGCTGCCCGAGCGGAACAGCCAAATCTTTGGTGCGCGCAACGGCGACATCTGGTTTTGTTCGCCGACGCAATTATTAAAAAGTAGCTCGCAAGCTTCGCCGGTGACCGTGGCCAGTTTTGACCCGGCGCTCACGCACGTGCGCCCGTCGGTTTTGTTTGAAGATTTGGCCGGCCGGTTGTGGGTGGGAACTTCGTCCGACGGATTGTTTTTGCTTGATCACAAGAACTTGTTAAAAATCGAAACGTCGCAAAATGATATCCACGCCATCGCGCGCGATCGCGAAGGCAGCCTCTGGGTGGGCACGGACGGCGGCGGTTTGAACCGGTTGCTGCCGCAAGTCGTGGAACTGCACGGCCGCGATGAAGGTCTGCCGTTTGAAACCGTGCGTTCGCTGAGCGAGGATCGTGCGGGCGATTTGTGGGTCGTCACGCAGGACGGCGCGTTGACCAAGCTGCCCCGCGACCATTGGTCCAGCGGAGAAAAAATCGAAGGCTTGCCCGGCGGCAGCGCGCATTGCGTGGTCATGGATCATGCCGGAACGATGTGGATCGGCAGTTATCTGCGTGGTTTGTATCGCTGGCAGGATGGAAAATTTTTTCGCTTCAACCTCCAAAATGGTTTGGGCGGCGGCACGATTCGGTCCTTGATGGTGGACAGCCGGAATGATTTGTGGATTGGCTTGGAAGGCGAACATTTGGTGCAGCGGCTGCATGCAGGCCAGTTTCAATCCTTCAAACTGCCGGGCAATTCGCGGGCCGTGCGCGCCATGGCCGAAGACGCCGCCGGCAACATCTGGCTGGGAACTTTGGACGGTCATTTGCTGCGCGTGGACGGCGACACATTGACCGAGCTGCCGCAGCCGGCTGCTGATTCGCCGCATCCGATCCGGTGCCTCAGCGCCACGCCGGACGGCAGCTTGTGGATCGGTTATGCCGTCAACGGCGTGGGGCGATTCAAGGCGGGGAAATTTTCGCACCTCGGCCGCGAACAAGGCTTGTTCGATGAAAATATTTGCGCGCTGATGCCGGATGCCGGCGGGCGGATGTGGTGCGCGTCCGACCGGGGAATTTTTTTTGTGACCCTCGCGCAGTTGAATGCCGTCGCCGACGGACGCCTCAGCCGGGTGCAAAGTGTTTTTTACGGGCGCGACGCCGGGCTGCCCAGTTTGCAGGCGTATTACGGCTACTGGCCGGGCGCATTGACCACGCGGGCCGGCGAAATTTTATTTCCCACCCACTCGGGCATCGCCGTCGTGCATCCCGACCGCGTCCACGCCAATCTCCTGCCGCCGGACGTGCTGATCCAAAGTGTTACCTTGGATGGCAAAGAAATTTTACCCGTCGCCAACCGCCCGGTCAAAGTTCCGCCGATCCATCGCAAAATTGAAATCACATTTACCACCCCGAGTTTCATTGCGCCGGAACAAGACCGTTTCCGCTATCGGCTTGCGGGGTGGAACGATGACTGGAGCGAAGTGGAACGCGGCCAGCCGGCCGTCTTCTCGCGGTTGCCGCCCGGCGATTATGATTTCCAAGTCACTGCCTGCAACAACTTTGGCGTGTGGAACGAAAAAGGCGCGGACTTTAAATTCACCGTGACGCCATTTTTTTGGCAGCGCTGGATTTTTCGCCTTGCGGCTTCGTTACTACTGCTCGCGGTCGTGGTGCTGATTGTGCGGCATTTTTCGCTGCGCCGCGTCCGGCAGGTGATGCGACGCATGGAACAGCAGGCCGCGCTCCAGGAAGAACGCACGCGCATCGCGCAAGACATGCACGATGAACTTGGCGCGCGCTTCACGCAAATTTCCCTGCTCGGCGAACTTTCCCGCAACGCCATCGTGGAACCGGACAAGGCGCGCGAATTTCTCGGCCAGATCAGCCGCGTCGCGCAGATCGGCGTCAAGTCGCTCGACGAAATCGTCTGGGCCGTGAATCCGCGCAATGACACCCTGCCCGACCTGCTGGATTACACCGGCCAATACGCGCTCGATTTCGTGGCCGCCGCCGGCCTGCAATGCCGGCTGGATTTTCCCGACACGCCGCCCGCGCGCGAAATTCCCGGCGACATCCGGCACGCGGTTTTTTTGATTCTGAAAGAGACCTTGAACAACGTCGTCAAACACGCCCAAGCCACGCGGGTGAAAATCCTTTTCGATTTGGAAAAAGACGAAATGCTCTGGCGCATTGACGACGATGGCAAAGGATTTGAACCCGCGCCGGACAACGCCTTGGACGACGGCCTGCGCAACATCCGGCAGCGCGCGGCGGCCCTCGGCGGCCACGCGGAAATAAAAAGTTTTCCCGGCAAAGGCACGCGCGTGTCCGTGCGCATCCCGTTAAAAAAATAAAACGATCGCCCTTGCATTCCGGCGCGCCGGCGGCAGGATGACCACGGTAAATTTAATTACTGATACAAGGTGACAAAAATAAAAGTTTCCATTGTCGAGGATCACGCCGGCACCCGCGTGAATCTCATAAAAGTGTTGCAAGGCGCACCGGAGTTGAACTGTCTGCAAGGCTATGCCGACGGGGAAACGGCGTTGCGCGAAATCCCCGGAAACATCCCCGACGTGGTGTTGATGGACATCCGTCTGCCCGGCATGACCGGCATTGAGTGCGTCGCCAAGCTTAAAGAAAAATTGCCGCAAGTGGACGTTTTGATGCTCACGACTTACGAGGAAAGCGATCTGATTTTTGAATCACTGCGCGCCGGCGCCACCGGCTATCTCCTCAAAAACATGCCGCCCGCCGAATTGATCAATGCCGTGGTTCAGGCGCGCACAGGCGGCTCGCCGCTCTCAATGCGCATCGCGCGAAAAATTGTCGGTCACTTTCAGGAAATCAAAAAGCCCGTTTCGGAAACGGAGGCGCTGACCAAGCGCGAACAGGAAATTCTGTCACTGCTCGCCAAGGGTTTTCTCTACAAGGAAATCGCCGACCAGTTGCACATCAGCATCAACACCGTGCGCGTCCATATCCAGAAAGTTTACGAGAAGCTGCACGTCCATTCCCGCAGCCAGGCGATCATGCATTATCTGGGCAAGCAAAATTAATTTTATTTCCCCAGTAAATCCAGCGCCGCCGCCGTCAATGCCGTGATGCCCGTGCGGATGGTCGGTTCCGGATCGGGTGCCCAGTGCGACGAATGCAATGAAGGCAGCACCGTGCCGTCCTGCATGGCTTTGGCATAGACATCGGTTTTCACCGCGCCGACGTTGAACATGAAGATTGGAATTTTTTCCTCCGTGCGGCCGTAGCGGCTGAAATCTTCGGCACCCGTGCCCGGTTCCTTGGTCACCACGTTGGTTTCGCCAAACTGCGAGCGGAAGACGCCGACGAGCCGCTCGGTCAATTTCGGATCGTTGTAAAGTGACGGCGTGTAGTCCGCGCCCATTTTGACGATCGGCATTAAATTTTCCGGAATTCCCGCCGTGAGCGCGCAACCGGTCACGATCCGCTGCACGGCGGCCAGCGTGCGCCGGCGTGAATCATCGCCGTAAGTGCGCACGGTCAGTTGCAATTTCACCTCGTCAGGAATGACGTTGTTCTTGGTGCCGCCGTGGATGCTGCCCACCGTGACGACGACCGCATCGCCGGGGCGCGTTTCGCGGCTGACGATGGTTTGCAGGTTCACGACGATTTCCGCCGCCAGCAAAACTGGGTCCTTGGTTTTGTGCGGGTAAGCGCCGTGGCCGCCGACGCCGCGCACCGAGATGTCCACGGAATCGGCATTGGCCGAAGAGTAACCGGAGGCGTATGTGATCAAGCCGGCGGGCGCCTCCGCGGAATCGTGAAACGCCACGCAATAATCCGGGCGCGGAAATCGTTTGAACAAACCGTCGGCGATCATGGCTTTGGCCCCGCCACCGCGTTCCTCGGCTGGTTGCGCGATCAAGATCAGCGTGCCCTGCCATCGATTGGTCAATTGCGCGAGCAGACGCCCCGTGCCGACCAGCGAGGTCATGTGAATATCATGCCCGCAGGCGTGGGCGACACCGACTTTATTGCCCGCGTCATCCTTGGTTGTCACCGTGCTGGCAAAGGGCAAGCCGGTTTCTTCCGTGACTGGCAGCGCATCCAGTTCCGTGCGCAACAACAGCGTGTGGCCGACGCCATTTTTCAAAACCGCCACGACGCCGAAACCGCCGACATTGGTGGTGACGTCGTAGCCGGCCTGCCGCCATTCGGCGGCCATTTGGGCGGAAGTATTGGTCTCGTGAAATGAAAGTTCGGGGTACGCGTGCAGTTGTTTATAGAGTTCCAACAAACCGGGAAACTCTTTATCCAACCACGGTTTAGCATCGTAATTTTCTTCGCCCAAGACAGTAAAGGCAGTGGCAAATAACACGGGCAGCAGCCGCCAACTTGCAATAAATAAATTCATGCAAACGACATTGCCGCCAAGAAAACGGGAAGACAATCATTTACGACTAGCACAAAATGACTATTCCCAGAAATCATTCAACGCACTAAGTTAGCTGCACTCGCGGAATGCTTAACTGCATTCCGCAACCAAGGCGAAAACTGGCAACCCTGAATAAAAAAAGTGTTTCGTCAGCCTATTGTAACCGTCAATCACGCCGTTTTGATTTAATTAACAGCGACAATTCAGATTAAATTCACCATGAGAAGTTTAACCCAAAATTCCGTTCATCACGCTTGCCGTTCGTGGAAAAATTGGCTCCTATTGGCGGTCATCGCCGTCATCGGTCAACCCGTGTTCGCGGCCACCTATTATTCTTTCGGCAACGGCAATCCCACGTTGCTCGCCAGTTGGTGGTCGAATGCCAACGGCACCGGCAGCAACCCGGCCAACTTCACTTCTGGCGATACTTTCATCATTCAAAGCGGCAGCAGCTATGTCGGCACGGCTTCGTGGACAGTTTCAGGAACGGGTGCGGCCATCCAGATCAATGGCGCGCTGACCGTGCCGGCGACGTTCACCTATACCTTCACCGGCGACACCATCACGGTGAATTCGGGAGGTTATATCACCAATAGTGGGACGCTCACTGGATTGACGGCAACGACCGCCACGTTTAATTCCGGGGCCACCTATGTGCACAATGAAAACGGCGGGACGGTTCCTACCGCCACGTGGAATGTAAATTCTACTTGTGAGTTCATCGGGGTTACCTCCACAGTGCCAACCTCCACTGCGCTCAACCAGCCGTTCGGCAACGTGGTCTGGAATTGCCCCAACCAAACCGGTATTTTGAGCACGGCCGGCAATCTGAAGAATATCAACGGTAATTTCACTGTCCAAAGCACCGGCACAGGCATTCTGCGCTATGCCTTAAGCGGATTCGCCAGCAGCAGTGTCACCAACAAAGGCAATCTGACTATTTCCGGCGGCACCTTGGGAATTTATGGTAGTGCTTCAGGTACCGTTAATCTGTATCTATACGGCAACTTGACCGTCACCTCCGGCGGAACCCTTTTGGGCGTGGGGGCTGCCGCCGCCTCTACAACTAATTGTTATCTGACCTTTGCCGGCACCGGCACGCAGATGCTGACCGGCGGCGGGTTGTTTACTTCCAACATCAATTTCACGGTCAATTCTGGTTCTACTTTGGACCTTGGCAACTATTCCATCGGTAGTGGTTGGGCGGGAACTTTCACCAATAACGGCACGCTTATGACCGCCAATGCCACCGGCTTCTTGGGCAGTCTAAATTTAACTGGCAATAAATATTTAAACTCTGCTGCCAACTATGTTTATGAGGGCGGCTCGGCGCAATCCGGCGACAGCTTGTTGCCTGCGACGGTCAACACACTGACGGTTAATGGCGCCGGTGGTGTTACCCTAACCTCAACCGAGACGGTGACCAACCTGGATCTTAACAACGGCATAATCAGCGGGAATATTGTTCTGGCCGGCAGCGGAACCATCACCGGCGGCAGTTCCACCAGTTATGTCAACGGCACGATTCAGGAACCGCTGACCACGAGCACCACCGCCGCCAGTTATCCAATCGGCAGTGCGACGAGTTATGCTGGAGTCAGCCTAAATAATCTGACTGTGACTGCCAATGGCACGCTAACATTATCGACTACCAGCACGCAACACCCGCAAATAGCCACCTCCGCAATCAACTCTTCCCAAGATCTAAGCCGCTATTGGACCGCGACGAAAGGCGGATCGCTGGCGATAGCAAGTTATGATCTCACGCTGAATTTTGCCAACGGCGACCTCTTTGGGGGCGCGTCGCCATCGAGTTTCATCATGGGTAAGTATGATGCGGGCACCGGTTGGACTTATCCAGTCGTGGCAGTGGCGAGCGCGAACAGCACGCGCGCCAATGGAATCACCACTGGCTTCAGTGATTTTGCCTTGGGTAATCAAGCCGTCTCGGGCATAGACCATTTCACGGTGACACCATCGACAAGTTCAACCAGCGCGGGTGCGGTTTTTACCGTCACGGTCCAGGCTTACAACGCCAGCAATCAGGCCATCAATAATAATAGTGTGGACGGGACTTCGGTGACAATGACCAGTTCGGGTCTGGCGCAATTTGATAGCAATGGCGATGGCACCTACGGTGACCTCACCAAGACTTTAACCAATGGCACATTTACCATCAACGTCCGCGATCTCAAAGCGGAGAGCATGACGATTACGGCATTGTCCGCAACGAACACGGGAACGAGCACAACAGTTATTATATTGCCAGCGCCAGCCGCACAGTTGCAAGTGTTGCTTCCTGGCGAAACCGCAGCTCCCGGCACAGCTCTTGGCAAAACCGGAAGTCCTGCCGCACAAGTGGCCGGTGCATCTTTTAGTGTCAGCATCAACGAAGTGGACACCAACTGGAATATAGTCAGCTCCACCGACATTGTTGCTTTGACGGCGGGTGGTGATGCGAATGCTTTTCTACCGAGTAATATCGCTTTATCAAGTGGCACGGTTACTGAAACAGTGACGAACGTGTTGGCAGGCAGTGCAAAATCATTGACCGCATCAGATATTTCTGGCGGGTCCATTTCAGCCAATGTCAGCAGTAGTTATATTGTTGTTCCCGGCCCGGCCAGCCGGATGCTGTTGCTGACCAGCGGAGAAACTCAAACCTTCGGCGTCGCCCCAGGTAAGAGTGGTTCGCCATCGGCGCAACATGCCACCGTTGGCTATCTGGTTATTGTGGACGCGCTCGACACCTACTATAATCTAGCGACTAATTGCAGCGATCTGGTCGAAATAACTTCAAGCTTTATGGGTGATACATTGCCCGCGAACGCAACGCTGGTAGGCGGAACCAAAACATTTTTACTAACAAACAATACCGTTGGCACTGTCACCTTAACCGCAACGAATGTGACCCGGGGAACGACCGTCGCCACGGGAAGCTCAACCGTGCCGGTAAACATCAACAGCACGACCACCGTATTGACTAGCTCGGCCAATCCGGCCAACCAAGGCCAAAGCGTGACGTTCACGGCAACCGTCTCCGGCGCAGGATTAAAAACCGGGTCAGTTGTTTTCAAGAACGGGCCGGCAACATTGGGATCGGCAACAATTTTGGGCAATGCTGCCACGTTCACGACTTCTGGCGGCGTGGGAACTTACTTGATTAATGCGGCATACTCTGGTGATTCCAACAATCTTCCCAGCACGTCCAGCGTCATTTCACAAGTTATTCAGACCGGCGGGGTCGCTTATTCGGCAGAAATGGAAGACGGATTCGATTACGCCCTCCTTGGTTCCAGCCCAGGAATGCCCGTGGGGGCCAACGTCGATAATAGTCCATGGTCCTGCAGTAGTGACATTGCGCTCAACACAGCGGTCACGGGCAACGAATTGATTATCGCCGGTGACATTGCGAGCACTACGAGTCCGCTTTTAAAGCCCTTACCCAATCAGAGCACCAATGTGCCGGCGCACCTGTGGATAAACCGGGGGGCGACAGATCGCGAATTTTTCCGGAGTATCGGCAATGCCATCAGCAGCGGTTCGGCTTATTTCTCTTTCATGATGAGCAACAGCGTTGCTCCCAGCACAGCCGGAGCGCCGATGGCAACCATGCTGGCTTCGAACGTGAACGATGCACCTTATGGCAACGATCCTTTGACACTTTATGGCCGCGCGGGAATTGACAGCACCCACTTCAACTTGGGGATTCAGCGTTTGGGCGGCCCGATCAGCTGGGCCTCGGCAGGTCTGGCCCAGGGCACGGCTTATATCTTGGTTTTGGAATATACTTTCGGTGGCACCTGCCAGCTATTCATAAATCCGACTCCAGGAGGTTCGCCACCACTCGCTGACGCGGTTGCGACCGGTGGCACCAATGCGGAGCCGGCCAACATTGGCACAGTTATGTTCTATGAAGCGGGCAGCACTTACCCACTTCCCAGCGACGGCACTTGGAACTACGACGTAATGCGGGCGGACTCAACTTGGTATAATGTAACGCCGCCGCTTGGCGGGGGTCTTGGCGCAACCTTTCTGGCCTTCAACCCGGCCTCACAAATCATCCAAGTGAATCAAAATTCAACGTTGATTACCGTAAGCCTATTAAATCAGAGTAATGCCGCGTTTAATGCGACGGTAGATACGGTGGTTGCATTGACTTCCACGTCGGGTAATGGGACATTTCTTTCCGGAGCCGATGGCACGACGGTAATAAATAGTGTCGTAATCAGCAATGGCACTAGCGCCGCGACCTTTTATTATAAAGATACTTCATCGGGTAGCCCGACCATCACCGGAGCAAGTGGACTTTTGACCTCGGCCGTTCAGACGGAAGTGATCACTCCCAATCTTTCGCGCCTCGGTCATTTTACGGTGACGCCATCGGCCAGTGCTACTACGGCGGGAACAGTTTTCTATGCTACGGTGCAGGCCTATGATACAAACAACGCGCCAATCACCGACAGTTCGTTCGATGGCACGCCTGTGACGTTGACCAGTTCGGGCTTGGCGCAATTTGACGCCAACGGTGATGCGACATACGGTGATAACATCAAGTCGCTCGCCAACGGCACTTTCACCATCAACGTGCGTGATCTAAAAGCTGAAATCGTGACCCTGACAGCCGGTCTGGGAACCAACACCGCCACAAGCACTGGCGTAAATGTATCGGCCGGCGCTTTTGCCCGTCTGCAATTATTGTTGCCCGGTGAAACGGCCGCACCCGGGACTGTTTCCGGGCGAACCAACACGCCGGGTGCAGCAATCGCCGGAACCGCCTTTACCATCACGGTTCGTGCAGTTGATAATTATTGGAACGGCGTCACAGCGAATGACATGGTGCATATTACCCAAAGCGGCGATGCCAACGTGATCTTGCCTCCCGATACTGCGATGGTCGGCGGGACCGCTACTTTCAATGTCACCGACATCCTCGTCGGATCGGGTCAAAGCTTGAGTGCGTCGGACATCTCCAACGTTGCAATTATAACAGATACGAGTTCCCCATATTCAGTCATCTCTGGCCTGGCCACGCAATTAATTTTAGTGGCTCCGGGCGAAACTCCGACTTTCGGCGCAGCTCCGGGCAAAACCGGCACACCGAGCGACCAATTACAAACCGGCAGTTTTTCAATCAAAGTTTATGCATTGGATGCCTATTATAACCTGGCTTTGAACAGCACCGATGTGGTGGCGATCACCTCGAGTGATAACCTGGCGGCACTGCCGGCGAATGCTTCCTTGGTGGGTGGAACCAAATCGTTTACTTTGATCAATAAGACCCAAGGCACCGTTACCGAGACGGCCTCGGACACATCAATTACAAGTGTGGCTCCAGGTTCGGCTACGTTGACAATAGACCCGGTTCAGAATTTTCGATCGGTGCAGAGTGGCAACTGGGGAGACACAAATACTTGGCAGTATTCCAGTGATGGGGGCAACACTTGGATACCGGCAATTGTAACCCCCAGTTCGGCTTTGACCGCTGTTGTTGAAGTTACAAATGGCACGACGGTAACCGTCGCCAGCAGCGTGACAGTGAATCGGACAACTGTTGACAGCGGAGCGGCAATTTCGGTGTCGCCCGGAGTTTCGTTGACGGTCGTTTCCGGATCGGGAACCGACTTGGACGTCTTCGGGATAATAACCAATTCCGGTGCGATTACCAATATCAGTCCCGCAACAATCGCCATGCATAACGGCGCGGTTTATTATCACAACCAAGATGGCGGGGCAATCATGCCGGCATTGTGGGAATCCAACTCTACCTGTGCGATTATCGGCTGGAAAGTGGCGACCGCCGTTACTTCCGGCACGGGGCTCAAACAAAATTTCGGCAACTTTACCTGGAATAGCCCCAACCAGACAAGCACGCTGAGCATGGGCGGTAGTCCGCCCACCAACTTCATGGGTAACTTTAATATTGTTTCTACCGGCAGCGGGGTGCTGGCCTTGTGTCTGGCCGCAAGTGTGAATCTGAATATTGGCGGGGATGTAAATGTCACGGGTGGCGCACTCTATGGAGCTACAACCGGCAGTGGCACAGAAACGGTCAATGTCGCCGGAAATGTTAACCTCTCTGCTGGCACGTTCAACTTGGAAGCAGATGTTGCCGGCACGGAAACCGTCATTTGGAATTTGGCGGGCGACTTAGTCATCACGGGCGGCCTCTTGACCGCCGCCGATACGAATGTGTGGCCAGCCGTTGATTTTGTGAAGACTGGGACGGAAAAGCTCATGGTCAGCGGCCCGGGACAGATTGCCACCTTGAACACGATTGACTGGGCGGTTGCCAGCGGCGCGACACTGGATTTGGAAACCAACACACTTCAGGGGATAGGCACTTTTGTTGTTAACGACGGCGGTGGTTTGATTACCGCCAATTCGAACGGCTTCAAAGGCAGTCTTTTATTTCAAACCAATTATATCGCTTTAAGCCATGCCGGTAATTACACTTATGATGGCAGTGTGGGTCAATCTGGCGACACATTGTTGCCAAACATCGTTTCAAGTCTGATGATCAATAATAATCAAGGTCTTATTCTTAACCAATCCGAGACCGCTACAAATATCTACCTCAATGGCAGTAGTCTGGCCGGCAATATCTCCATCGGAGGTGCTGGGGCATTTACCGTGGCAGGTAATAATTCAAAGGTCGTGGGCAATGTCGCAATGAACTTTGGATCACTCATCCTGGTTTCCTCCAATAACCTGCCTGAACTAACCGTGCAAGCGGGTGCTTTGAGTTTGAATGGTGGTAGTATCACCTTGATGGTTCTAGGTTCGCCGTTGCCGGAAGGTAATTATCTTTTAGTGGATGCCAATTTGGGCGGCTCTGTCACTGGAACCACGCCAAATCAAGCCACGGTCACCGGCAACGGACTGCTGCCGGCACTTTATGGTTCGCCCCAAATTGCTGGCGGCAAACTGTATTTTAATGTTGTTGCCTTCTATGCGGGCTTTGATTCCGGACCAGGCTTTTTCGGCGGCGAAAACCTTATCTTCACCAACTTTAGTGGCGGCAGCTTCTTTGTTTGGTCGTCAGCCAATCCGTCATTGCCAGTGATTAATTGGAATCTTGAGGGTCAGATGAGTGAACTGCCTCTGGGCACAAGCGGCTATAGTCGTTATGGCATCAACGTCAATCCCGCAGGCTCGCCAACTTATTATGTTATTGGTTCAACCAACGGTGGTCCGTATCTGGTCTCGCCGGTGCCGGTGATGACGGTAACTACGTCCGATTATCTGAACTTCACAGTAATAGGGACCAATGCAGCAATTACTGCCGGTGGTATCCTTGGTCTGGTTCCAACGCCGGTGGTCTTGAATGGCCAAGCTCTTGCCGGCGGAACTTTTCAACTGCAATTCAACGGTGGCGAAAGTGGACAGGGCTACTCCATATTTGCCAGCACCAATTTAACCAACTGGTCGTTAATTAATACGGGAACCATCAGCAGCTCGCCGGTAACCTTCACGGATACGAGCGCAACCAATTACCAGATTCGGTTTTATCGCGTCAGCTTTCCTTAAAAGATTCAGCGGAAAATAATGCGAACAAGGCCACATGGATAAACTATTTTCTTATGCACACGACCGAAGTGGTGCAGCCCAAATGCCTCTTGCAATTGTGGGAATATTGGAATTGGCATTAGAACGATTCTGATAGTTGAGGTTTTCCTGGTAGTTTTTCCACGGGATGCCGGCCGTGTTGAGCTGGGCGGTGAAATGCGGGGCGGTGTAGAAGTTGCCGGTGCCGGCGCTGGGATCGGTGTCGGCATCAAAACCGAAATCGGTGGCGGCCTCCTGCCAGACATAGTTCGGTTCGGAGGGATGAACGCCGATGCCGGAATTGAAGTAGCGCGTGGCATAGGCGACCTGCGCGGCGTTGGGGTTGCCGGGCGTGATCAGACTGTTGAGATACGGCGCGGCCGGATTGGTGAAAATCTGCTCCGGACTCGACAGCGGATTCGGCTGCACAAAATTATGGTTCTCCATCGCCACCACGAAAACATCTTTTATCTGCTTCAGGGCGACCGCATTCGTGGGCACTTGCGCGGGCGATGTATTGAACAAGTCGCTGAGGTCATTGACTGCGGCGGTGTAGTTGAAGCCGCCGCTGTAGTTGGTGTGGTTGGCGGGGATGGAGTTGCTGACGTAGCTCAGGCCGAAGATTTCCTCCATGGTCTTGAGGTCGGAGCTGTGGTTGTATTCGATGCTGCTGGCATAGGCGTTGCCCTTGGCGAGCGGAGAGATGATGATTTCCGGGAGCGTGTAGTTGGTGCTGTCGCCGCCTTCGGTTTCATCGAACCAGATCACGATCACGCCGTTGCTCCGGTAGGCGGCGGAGGCCATGATCTGCGGGATGACGGTGGCCAGAAAGTTGTCGCCCTGCGCCACGGCCGCTTGGTCGCCGGTGTAGAGGGTGCTTTGGTAGGTGAAGCCGCCGGTCAGGGCGCTGTGGGCGTCGTTGTATTGATTGGGCGTGATCCAGTTGTAACGGCCGACGGTGCCGGCGGTGAGGTCGGTGAAGAGCTGGCTCAACTCATAGACATTCTGGTTGTAAGTGTCGGTGAAGAACGCCATGGGATTGTGCTTGGGCGCGTAGTTGTATTGGCCGGTGCCGTAGTAGGGATTGATGACCGTGGTGCTGGTGCCGGAAGCGCTGTGCTGGGGGCCGGTGGTGAGCTGGAGGTTTTCCTGGTAGTTTTTCCACGGGATGCCGGCCGTGTTGAGCTGGGCGGTGAAATGCGGGGCGGTGTAGAAGTTGCCGGTGCCGGCGCTGGGATCGGTGTCGGCATCAAAACCGAAATCGGTG